>OGZM01001132.1_pt1 | contig 24539 bp, 26 predicted proteins | sample 1576821 | NCBI WGS metagenome assembly OGZM01 (sample SAMEA3541491, study PRJEB24748) | human gut metagenome | biome: human gut; feature: human-associated habitat; material: faeces | place: China | collected 2012
GATTACACCGGAACATATTACCGGTAAAGAGGGACTTGAACTTTACAAGAAAAGAATCAAGTAATTTTATAATATAAACATAAAAAAGGGGGTATTTACATAAATGAAGGAATACAATAGTTTAATAAAACTTTATTATAAGCACTATGATACAGAAGAAGAATATAAAGCAAGAATTGAAAATCCTTGTACTTATATAACAGATTTAGAAATATCTCCTATATTAAGAGATGAAAGAGTAAAGGACATAAAATATCCTCTTTTTTATCTTCCATTAACTGAGTTAAGTTTATTAGAACAGAGTATATATTTTAATAGTAAAGATATTCTTGCGCTCGAAACTAAATTACCCGCATTGGCTAATTTTTCATGTATCAGAGATATAATGACAAATGAAATTATTAGAAGTAACGGGATAGAGGGAGTACATTCTACTAAAAAAGATATTTATGAAAGTATGAACCTTGAAAAAAGTACTCGTTATTCGGGTATAGTTAATAAATACATTCAGATTATAGATAATAAGATAGAGAATATAAGTACTCCCGAAGAAATAAGAAATATGTATGATGAAATTTTTAAGGAAGACATCTTGAAAAATCCTGAAAATCAGTTAGATGGTATTCTTTTTAGAAAAGAAGGTATACATGTTTCTGATAGTAAGAACAGTACTATTCATACAGGAGATTTATCTGAAGATATGATAATAGCACATATCAGCGATTTAATTAATTTTATGAATAAACAAGATGTTCCTAGTTTAATAAAAGGTGCTATTGTACATTACTATTTTGAATATATCCATCCATTTTATGATGGGAACGGTAGATTTGGAAGATATTTATTTTCTATGTATTTATCTCGAAAAATAGATATTTATACCGGTTTATCTCTTTCGTATGCTATATTTGAAAATAAAAAAAGATATTCTGATTTATTTTTAGAAACTTCTAATATAAAAAATTATGGAGAAGTTACATTTTTTATAAAAGGTATGTTAGAGTTTATTATAAAAGGGCAAGAAAGTATTATTGAAATGCTGAACGATAAAATATTAAAATTGGATTATGCAGAGACTTATATTGAAAAGTTGGAAGATATTGAGCCAAAGAAAAAAAATATTTTATACATATATATTCAAAATTATATTTTTGCTAAAGATAACCCACTGACTGACAATGAATTGTTATCACATATTTCAAATATAAATAGTGTAATAACATTAAAACGGCATTTAAAAGAATTAACAGAATTAGGATATATTACACAAATATCTAAAAAACCAGTGATAAGAACAATATCAGATAAAGTTAAAGAAATCTTATATTAATTAAGTAAATCCCTAGTTTTATACTGGGGATTTTTTTAATGGTTAAAATGATTAGGTATTGAGCAGGTCAAAAATAAAAAAATATTAGTTATTCACGACGGAAGAGGGGCGGAAAAGGGTAAAAGTACGGCGAAAAAATGCGTATTTTACACGTAATTTACATGTTTCTATTATAAATCATGCTTTTAATTACCTTTAAATATAAGCGTGAAAAATAGAACTTATAAAATATTTTGAGTAAGGGAGCAGTCAAAAACAGTTTTTTTAATTCTTTGAATAATAAAAAAGCCAGAAATTAATCCTGCTTAAAATATTATTCCTTAATTAATATAGATAAAAGACTGAGGTGCTGTTTTTACAGAAAAATCTTTCAAATTTTTCATAACTTTATATTTTGTTAATGTTCCTATTTTAATTGCATATCCCTCTTTTTTATTTTCAAAATATTTATAAAATTTTTCTTCTGATATTCCTGTACTTTCTGGAGCTAGTTGCCACAACTTTTCAGGTAAATCTTGTATGATTTCTTCAATAGTAAATTCTCCAACGATTTTTTTTACGGGAGAAGTGCTATAAACAATTATTGATTTTATATCTTGTCTTTTGAAAATATTTCTACGAAATTCATATTTCTTTTCGCCAGAAAATATTTTTTCTACATATTCGGGATTTATAGATAATAAGACTTTCATTTCCTCCCCCTCTGTTATCTATTTTTATTTATACATTATCATTATATAAAAATAATATATAAATTTCAACTTTTTATTATTTTATAATCAAATTGCTTACTCCACCTTTATCTAAAATTTGACATATTTGTGTATCTATTAAAGGATAGACAACTATTCTTTGTGATCTAGGAACTCCTATTTCTTCTAATAGTTCTTTTCTAATAATTCTTTTATTTAATGCCGAATTGTACAATAAAGTAATTATATATGGATATTTTTTTGTATCCCAAAAATATTTTAATTCTTCTGATTTAAATATCGTCCTGTCTGAACAATACTTAAAAAATTCTTCTTTATTCTGAAATCCGTTTATATCTTTCACATCACACAGAGTACATATTGAAGTAACTACTGCACTATATTCTGCTTTTTTTCCAGTTTCAGCTGTTCTGTAAATAGCAATAATATCTCCTTTTTTATAATCAGTTATATTATAACCTCCTGACAAATATACTTTCTCTATGCAATTTGTATGAGATAAATCTTTTATTATGTGATTTTTCTCTGTTCTCAATTTAGAATCTGGAAATAATTCTGTGTGATATTTAGGATAAATTGAAAGTAAAAATTTTTTTGTTTCATTTAATTTTATAATTGGATAATCTTTTTTTATATCTCCTGTAATTTTATTAAAGTCCTTTATATATACTTGTTCACCTTTTTTAGTTCCATAATAATTAAAACCATATGTTGATAATAAAGAAATCAATGTATCCTGTTTTTTGTAGATAGTTACATAAGATTTTGTTATATTTTCTTCTACCATTTTATCAAAAATAAGTTTGATAAATCTTTCCCCCAATTTACTTCCATGAGCATTTATTTTAAATGTTCCTACTTTTAAAATTTTTTCTCAATTTAATTTTAGCGGTGGGTTAATATCAAGGTCATCTTCTATTTCTATTTTCATATATAAAAAAGCCTGAACAGAATTATTTATTTCAAGGATATAGATATTGTCTTCTGCTTTTTTTCTAAACCAATTTTCAAATCCTGGATAATCAGCTTTTAAAGAATCAAAAAAACAGTCATCTAAATTGACATTTTTAAATTTTACAATTTTTATATCTCTCATAAATTATCCTCCGTTTTTTTAAAATTATATCCAAAAATAAACTTTTAAAAACATATCTTACACGGTTGTCTATTTCCAACCTTAGAAATATCTATCTCAATAATATTTTTACTTTTGGCTAATGTTCTGCAGTTTATATTTGAGTGATATTTTTTCCCTTTGGGAGTTATATATACTATTTGTCCAGCAATACATAAAGATGTAAAAATTATAAAAAATATTAAAACCATTTTTTTCATTTTTCACCTCACAAAATATTTATATATCTGCTCTTATACAATGTACCATGAAAGTAATTATTAATATTAAAAAACCACTGTATAGAACCAATAAAAATAAATTCCATATTATTTCAGTTATGAATCCCAGAAGTGTGAAAATTGTTTCAAGAGTATCACCCCAAAAAATAAATGAAACAATGACAATTATTACAAAAGCAAAAAATATTAATAATGCTATATGAAAATCAGACATAAAACCACCTCATAAAAAGCCTTTAAGTCAATTTTCTTTCCCTCTGCGGTTATCTTTAAAGAATGAATGAGAACATAGAAAAAGAAGCAATTTTATTATAATATTTATCTCTCTTTCAGTCAAGGCAGGAGGAAAAAATGAAATGAAAGTGAAACTTTAAAAGAAATTAAATTCCCTTACAGCAATAGAAGATAAAACAGCTAAAAATATTAAAATTTACCAAGAATATAGAGAAAATAATCCTGAGATATATAAAATACTATATATCTTAATAATATTGTGTTATAATATGACAAATAATAAAACATCATATAATTTTAAATTACATATAAAAATCTTCATGGAGGAATTTATGAAAAAAAGAATTGCTTTAATAGCTCACGACAAGAAAAAAGATGAACTGGTAACATTTGTAAAAAAGCATGTAAAATTTTTTGAAAATTATGATTTAGTGGCAACAGGAACTACTGGAGGAAGAATAATAGAGGCAACAGGGCTTAATATTCATAGATATCTTTCCGGTCCTCTTGGAGGAGATCAGCAGATTGGTGCTGATGTGGCAAATGGGCTTATAGATGCTGTTTTCTTTTTCCAAGATCCTTTAACAAGTCAGCCTCATGAGCCTGATATCAGAGCTCTTGGAAGACTTTGTGATGTTCATAATGTTCCAATGGCTACTAATGAAAGAGCTGCACAACTTCTTATTACAGGTTTAAAATCTGAAAACGGAGTATTATAAAAAATTTTTCATATTATCTTTAATAAAAAAATCCCTTTGTTATAAACAGAGGGATTTTTGATCTAAAGTTTTTATGACTTCGGAGTAAATACAAATTCTTTGTTAAAATATACTTTTATTTTTCTATTGTTATATACAATAGGTTTGAATTTCCATTTTTTTACTGCTGAAATAACCTCTTTATCAAAACCAAATTTTTCATGTGATTTTAATATTTTAATATCTTCAACATTCCCATTTAAATCAACAAGAAATCTTACTTCAACAACAACAGTTTTATTGTATCTTATAACTTCTGCCTGTCTGGGATAGTCCGGATCTATTTGAGAGATAATTTCAAAGCTGATTCCTTTTGAAGAAACAGCAGTGTATGTTCCATCAGAATTTGCTGTAAAGTTTCCATTTTTTATAAAAATATCATCTGGATTTATTTTTTCAGTAGTTTCTTTTTTAGTTTTTTTTGCTTGTTTAGGATTTTCAGATTTCTTTTCCTCTTTTTTAACTTCCTCTTTTTTCTTATCTTTGCTCATTTTACTTTTTATTTCAGGTTCATCTTTTTTTTCTATTTTCGGCACATTTTCTTCTTTTTTTATTTCAGGTTCAGGTTGTTTTTCTTCTCCGCCTTTTATTTGGTTTATACCGTCTAATCTCTGTTCAGCACTTATAACATTATACGAAATAGGGATATTTGTACGAACGGAGATATTTGGGTCTCCTAATGTCTGGTATCTGTTATAATTCAAAAATAAAAGGGAATGAAGAACCAGAGCAATTACAAAAAATTTTTTCATCTCTTTTCAGCTCCTATTCATAAAAATTTATTCCTAAATTTTCTATACCCTGCTGTTTTATTTTTGTAATAGTATCCATAACAGTCTGATATTTAAGATTTTTATCTCCTGTTACAGATACCTCTTTTACATCTGCCAGAATTTCTGAAAGATTATTAATATCTATTGGAGATGTTTTTCCGTTTTTTATTATAAAATAATTTTCATCTTTATCTATAACTATCTCAGCTTTTATTTTTTCCTCTGTCTTTTCAGCAGTGGAAGTGGGAACATCAATATTAATTTGACCGTATTTGTTGAAAGTGGTAGATACCATAAAAAATATCAGCAAAAGAAAAACCACATCTATAAGCGGTGTAAGGTCAAGTGCCATAATACTTCTTTGTTTTCTAAATCTGCTCATTAATTTTCTCCTAACATTGTTTGAAGATATTGATAATATTTGTGATAATTTTATCTATGTCCTCTTCAGATTCTTCTATTTTTTTATTTAAAAGATTGTAAACCACAATAGCAGGAATTGCTATTGAAAGTCCTGCTGCTGTTGTAAGCAGAGCTTTTGAAATACCGTCAGCAACAAGTGCAGGGTCTCCTGCTCCAAAAGTCGATAAATTTCTGAAAGCATCAATCATTCCTGTAACTGTACCAAGAAGGCCAAGCATAGGAGCAATATGCCCTATAATAGCAAGAAGATGCAGCCTTTTTTGAAGAGGAGCAATTTCCTCCATTCCTATCTCTTTTACCAAATAATCAAAATAATGGAAATCACTGTTTCTGTTACATCTTGTAAGGAAACATCTTACAGTACAAGCAACTGCGTTTTTTTCATTGCTGCAAAGGCAGACAGCTTTGTCAATGTCATTTTCAGATACTGCTGCCAGAACTTTTAATTTAAAATTTTTACTTAAAGATTTTTCTCTTCGTAAAAAATAAGTAATTCTTTCTAATATAATTGCTGTTGAAATAATGGAAAGCCCAAATAAAATCCACATTAAAGGCCCTCCGACTTTTAGGTAATACATCATGGTATAAAATCCCCCTTGTTTATAATTAAAATTTATTTTAAAGTGCGAAGTCTGCATATGTGAAAACTTACACTAAAAAAGACTATTGCCAGAAATATTCTTAGATGAATACTATTAATATTCCAAAATGAAAAACCAATGCTTAAAGCTAATATTGAAATTGCATTTATTTTATTCTTTAAAGTTATTCCCTTTTTTTCCTGATAATCTCTGATATATTTTCCAAAAATTTTATTATTCATAATAAAATAGTGATATTTTTCAGAAGATTTCCCAAAAGCATAAGCACTGAGAAGAAGAAAAGGAGTTGTTGGAAGTAAAGGAACTGCAATTCCTACTGCTCCTATTATCAGGGAAATACATCCTGTAAAAAATAATATTTTTTTTCTCAATTCTCCGCACCTTGCCTTTCAGATTAAAATTATTTACGATTAATAATACTATTAAAAATTAAATATGTCAATAACAAAAAATTTATTTTAAAAATAATTTGACACACAAAACAAATTATGACAAACTGTTAATAGTTTTTATAATCTTTACGAGATTATATAAGAATCTAAAATTTTTAAGGAGGAAAGAAGATATGTAATTTTTTTAGAAAACTTAAATTTTTTAAACTAGGGGTAGACTTAATAAATTTAAGAAAAGGGGTATAGTTATGAAAAAATACAGTATTGCAGCATGCTTATTCATTAGTTCATGTTTATTAGCAGAAGATGTGAAGTTAGATAAAAGTATTATCAATCCGGACTACATAGAGATTGAAAAGCTGAAGTCAACTAAAAATGTAATAGTTGTAAATAAGCAGGATATAGAACAAAAAGGATATACTTCTGTATCACAGGTTTTAAATGATGTTCCCGGAATTACTGTTGGAACATCAAATTGGGGAGAAATAGATATAAGAGGACAAGGAAGTGATCAGGCAGCTAAAAATATTCAGGTTATGGTTGACGGAGCTCCGATTACTACTTTAGTAAATCATCCTCACTCTACAAACTATGATATTGTTCCTGTTGAACAAATTGAAAAAATTGAAATTATTCCTGGCGGAGGATCTGTATTATATGGAAATGGGACATCAGGAGGAGTAATAAATATTACAACAAATTTAAAATCTATGGAGAAACCTGTAAACAAAGCAGGGTATGAATTTACAATAGATAAAGAGAAAAAGTTTTATACAAATGTAGGAACGAAAATAAATGATAATCTTACAGTTCAGCTTAATTATTCAAAAAGTGAAAAAGATTGGTATTTTGTTGACACCTATAGTGACACTCAATATTTTTCAGGAGGATTAAATTATAAAATTTCTGACAGACAAAACTTAAGTTTTAAATATAGTTATTTTGAAGAAGAGGGACAATTTATAAAAAATGTAACAAAAGAAAATTTAGAAAAATATGGAGAAAATTATAGACCTTCATACAGTACAATTACAACAGGATTAGATGAACACGGAGTGAAACAGACTATATCAAAAAGAAGATATCTTTCAAGTGACAGAGAAGAAAATAACTATAAATTAAGTTATATTTATCAAATAAGTGATGATATATCTTTTATGATTGATGGTTTTAAAAACAAAGGGTATTTTACAAATAATCAATATGATGATAATCAAAAAATGAATCAGGAAACAATAGGAACGAAAGCTAAACTTAATATTAATTATGGAGAAAAAAGCAGTTTTTTATTAGGAACAGATTATTTTAAACAAAAAGCTGATTTAAAATATAAAGATTATAAAATGAAAAAAGATGATAGCGGAAAACCTATTAAATACAATGGAAAATATACATATGATGAAATTGAGCGTAAATTTGAATATGAAAGATTTGTAAAAGCTTTGTATTTTATGAATATTTATAAAATCAGCAATTTTGAATTTACTCAAGGAATAAGATATGATATTACAGATTGGTCTTTTAATAAAAATGCAGCAGATGGACAAGGAAGTGATACAAGAACTTCAAAAAATAAAAACTATGAACTATCTGCCGGATATAATTATCGTGATACAGGAAAAATTTATATAAGATATGAAAGAGGATTTACAGGACCTGATGGAATACAAATTTCAGACAGAGTATTAGACAGCGATGGGAATAAAGTCTATAAAAAAACAGAGGCAGAAGATGAAATTTTTAATATTTATGAAATCGGCTTAAGAGATTATATCTTAGGTTCAGCTGTAAGTTTAACAGGATTTTACACAACTACTGATAACCAAATGAATAGAGTTTATAGAAACGGAATAAAAGAATCTGTTACTGTAAATTATTTAGAAACAGAAAGATATGGTGCAGAACTTACTATGAATCAAAGAATTGGAAAATTTTCTTTTGAAGAAGGATATACTTATCTAAAAGGTAAAAGTAAATATAATAGCAAAGGAAAAGCGGCTGTTGCTGATGGGGATAAAATAGACTGGACAGACAGCGGGCTTAAAAAAGTTCCAAAACATATGGTTTCTTTAAGAATGGATTATGATATAACTGATAATCTGGCAGTTGGAACTACTTGGAAATATACAGGAGGATATAATAATTTCTTGAAAGAAGCAGACAGAAATGAAGATAATTTAGTAAAATCTCATACTGTTGTAGATTTATCTATAAGATATAATAATCCAAGTGGATTTAGCATTTATGGAGGAATAAATAATATCTTTAATGAAACATATTATGGATATGTTTCAGATGGTTTTTCTACTGTAATTCCTGAAGATGGAAGAACTTTTTATGCAGGGTGCAGTTATACTTTTTAAAAAATAAATTTTTATTTATAAAAATATTTGACAAACAAAATAAAAATATGATATAAAATATACGCTCATAAAATAAAAATTTCATCCTTAACAACCACCATGTACAAGGAACTGAAAATCAATCCCTGACAACTTGTATGAAAGAAAAACAGGATTTACTTTCTTATTTGTAAATACCTGTTTTTCTTTTGAAAAGTTTTTAAAAATTAAAAAGATAAAGGAGAAATTCATGAAAGAAAAAATAAAAGAGATGCTGGAAAAAGATAACAAAATATCATTAAACAAAATTGCTGAAAATCTAGGAGTATCATACATAGAAGTTCTAAGAGAAAGTCCTTCTGTAAGAAAATATGATGTGGAAAAAATAGACGAGCTGTTTGAAATTTTAAGAAGCTGGGAAAAAGTTTTTCTTCTTGTGGTAACACCTGATTTTGTTCTGGAAATAAAAGATAAGTTTCCAAAAGGGTTTTATGCTCACGGCTATTTAAATTTTCATGATTTAAATTCTTCAATAGGAGGACATCTTACAGTTTCTGCAATTAAAGAAATTTTTCTTGTAACAGATATCATGTTTGGAAGAACAAGCTGTTCTGTTAAGTTTTTTGGGGAAAATGGAAAAGAGATATTTTCTGTTTATGTTCCGAGAGACGAAAAGAAAGAATTAATACAAAAGTGTCTTGAAGATTTTAATAATTTATAAAAGTATAAGTTTACAAAGCTTTCTGTGATATTGAAAAATATCATAGGGAGCTTTTTTTTATTAAGTATTTTTAAGAAAAATTAAAATTTAAAATAAATTCAAATTAATTTGACAAAACAGATAAAAGAGATTATAAATGAAGTATAAAGTACTGTATTGAGTGATATAAAACAATCGCTAGTATTTCAAAACAGAAAGAATATTATCGTTTTAAAACATTAAAAGCAATAATATCAAAAAGTTTTTTGACAAATTAAATAAAGAAATAGAGAAGAGTGATAAAAAATTTTTTATAGTGATAAATTTTTTATCTCAATGAAAGGCTGAAAAATCTGGAGTTTGATAAAAAATTTTTCAGCGTGATAAAAAAATTATTGACAAAACCTCTTAATTTGAGGTATTCTTGTATTGAAGATTAGTTACAAAAGTTTTAAAAAGAGGTAGGATATGACTAAAATAGAACGAATCTTTGAGCAGTATAAAATTATGGGAGAATTTATATCCAGATGTTTTGGCAGCAATGTAGAAGTTGTACTGCATGATTTAAGAGATTTTGAACATTCGGGTGTAAAAATTTACAATAATTATATAAGCGGAAGAGATGACGGAGCACCAATGACAGAATTTGGTCTTAGTCTTTTAGAGAGCAAGGTTTACGAAAAAGAAAACTTTATAACTAATTATAAAGGAGTAACAGGCGGGAAGATTTTAAGATCTTCAACACTGTTTATAAGAGATGATAAAGATAATCTTATTGGAATGCTTTGTGTAAACGTAGATATCACAAAGTATATTTCTATGAGTAAAGAACTGGAAAGTCTTGCATATTTCGGGCTTGATGAAAACTTATTGGAAAAGCCTAAGATGATAGCAGATTTCCCAAAATCAGTTAAAGAGATGATAAATGCTTCTCTTTCAAGCTATATATCAAGCAACGGATATGACTGGCAGAGATTAAATAAAGAAGAAAAACTTGATGTGATTCAAAAACTTAATGACAAAGGAATATTTAATCTGAGAGGCGGAATTTCAGAAGTTTCAGAGGCTTTAAAAATTTCGGAACCTACAATTTACAGATATTTGTATGAAGTAAGAAATAATAAAAAATAAGCTCAGAATATTGGCAGAGCAGTAAGAAAAAATGGTTTTTTTACAGTCTGTCAAGTTCATATAGAAAATGAGGAAAAGGAGAAAAAAGGATGAAAGATGTAGTAGAGATTAGATGGCATGGTAGAGGTGGACAAGGAGCTAAAACAGCATCACTTCTTTTAGCAGATTCTGCTTTCAATACAGGAATGTATGTTCAAGGATTCCCTGAGTACGGACCTGAAAGAATGGGTGCTCCAATAACTGCTTACAACCGTATTTCAAAAGAAAGAGTTAGAGTACACTCTAACATTTATGAACCACAATTCGTAGTAGTAGTAGACGAAACATTACTTGCTAGTGTTGACGTAACTAAAGGATTAAAAAAAGAAGGAGCTATTATTATTAACAGCTCTAAAACTCCAGCTGAATTAAGACATCTTTTAAAAGGATACGAAGGAAGAGTTTATACTTGTGATGCAAGAAAAATCTCTGAAGAATGTCTTGGAAAGAACTTCCCTAATACTCCAATGCTTGGAGCAATAGTTAAAGTAAGTGGAGTTATTGATGAAGAATTATTCTTATCATCAATGGAAGGATCATTTAAACACAAATTTGCAAGTAAACCTGAAGTACTAAAAGGAAATATGGAAGCTTTAGTACGTTCTATGAAAGAGGTGAAAGAATAGGATGAAGAATAAACACGGAGTTAAAATCGAAGAAACTATGTCTTGGAAAGACATAACACCTGGTGGAATAGTATATGAATCAGGAACAGCTAAATACTTTAAAACAGGAGACTGGAGATCAAGAAAACCTATATTTATAGCAGACAAATGTAAACAATGTTTACTATGTGCACCAGTTTGTCCTGACTCTTCAATTCCAGTAGCAAATGGAGTAAGAGGAGAATTTGACTACGACCACTGTAAAGGTTGTGGAATATGTTATGAAGTGTGTCCATTCGACGCAATAGAACTTGTAAAAGAATAGTTTGGGAGGAAAAATTAATGAGTATAAAAGAAAGAATGTCAGGTAACGAAGCCATAGCAATTGCTATGAGACAAATAAATCCAGATGTAATTCCAGCTTTCCCTATCACACCATCAACAGAAATACCTCAATATTTCTCTCAGTTCGTAGCAGATGGAAAAGTTGATACAATCTTCGTTCCAGTTGAATCTGAGCATAGTGCTATGTCAGCAGCTATTGGTGCAGAAGCAGCAGGAGCAAGAACATTTACAGCTACATCTTCTTGCGGATTGGCTTTAATGTGGGAAATGCTTTATGTAGCAGCATCTTCAAGATTACCAATCACATTAGCTTGTGTAAACAGAGCTTTAACAGGACCAATCAACATCAACGCAGACCATAGTGACTCTATGGGTGCAAGAGATGCTGGATGGATTCAAATATACAGTGAAACAAACCAAGAAGCTTATGATAACTTCATTCAAGGAGTTCTTATTGGAGAACATCCAGATGTACAGCTTCCAGTAATGGTTTGTCAAGATGGATTTATCACATCTCACGCTGTTGAAAACATAGAATTATTAGAAGACGAAGTAGTTAAAGAGTTTGTAGGAGACTACAACCCTGAAGATTACTTACTAAATGCAGAAAGACCAATAGCTCACGGACCTTATGATATTGAAAAATATTATATTGAGCACAAAAGATTACAAGCTCAAGGTATGATGAACGCTAAAAAAGTAATCCTTGAAATCGCTGAGAAATTTGAAAAAATTTCTGGAAGAAAATATGGATTCTTTGAAGAATATAAATTAGAAGATGCAGATGCAGCTATGGTTATAATCAACTCTTCAGCTGGAACAGCTAAAGAAGTTGTTGACCAAATGAGAGAAGAGGGTAAAAAAGTCGGAGTATTAAAAATCAGAGTATTCAGACCATTCCCTATGAAAGAAATTGCTGAGGCTCTTAAACACGTTGGTATCGTAGCAGTAATGGATAAATCTGAAGGATTCAGTGCTTGCGGAGGACCAGTTTTTGCTGAAACTAGATCTGCTCTATATGATGTAGCAAACGGACCAAAAATGGTTAACTACATTTATGGATTAGGTGGAAGAGACGTTACAGTTGAAAGCTTAAGCTCAGTATTTGAAACTATACTAGCTGAAAAAGACAGCAGTGAACCATTAGAAACATACAGATATCTAGGTGTAAGAGAATAGGAGGAAATTCAATGGCATATAATTTAAAAGAAGTAATGAATAAGCCTGAAAGACTAACTGGTGGACAAAGAATGTGTGCTGGTTGCGGAGGTCCAATAGCAGTTAGAACAGTTTTAAGAGCTTTAAAACCTGAAGATCATGCAGTAATATGTAGTGCTACAAGCTGTCTTGAAGTATCTACATTCTTATATCCATATGTAGCTTGGACAGATTCATTTATCCACTCAGCATTTGAAAATGCTGCTGCAACAATCAGTGGTGTTGAAGCTGCTTACCAAGTATTACATAAAAAAGGTAAAGTAAAAGAAACTTATAAATTCATCGCATTTGGTGGAGATGGTGGAACATACGATATCGGATTCCAATCTTTATCAGGAGCAATGGAAAGAGGACATGACATGGTTTATGTATGTTACGACAACGGAGCTTACATGAACACTGGTATCCAAAGATCTTCTGCAACACCTCACTTTGCTGACACAACTACTACTCCAGTAGGAAAAGAAAGCAATGGTAAAATGCAGTCTAAAAAAGATCTTCCTGCTATAATGGCAGCTCACAACATTCCATATGTTGGACAATCAACTTTCATCGGAAACATGAAAGACCTTTATGAAAAAGCTGAAAGAGCTATTTATACTGAAGGAGCAGCATTCCTTGCAGTAATGGCACCATGTCCAAGAGGATGGAGATACAGCGAAGAGAAAATGATGAAAATATGTAAATTAGCAGTAGAAACTTGCTACTGGCCTTTATATGAAGTAATCGACGGAGAATGGAAACTTTCTTATAAACCAAAAAATAAACTTCCTATCACAGATTTCTTAAAGGAACAAGGAAGATTTAAACACTTATTCAAAAAAGGAAATGAACATCTGTTAGAGCAATTCCAAGCTGAAGTTGACTTAAGATGGGCAAGACTTTTAAAAAGATGCGGAGAGGAAGCATAGTTCCAAACCAATAGAGAAATAAAGCAAAAGTTAATACTAAGAAAATTAATAAAGATATAAGTTTTAAGAAACATTTTACGAACTCGTTTAATTAGTAGTTATAGTATATGAATAACATTCATACTTGTAGGGAAACGCTATTAAAGGAGGGAATATATGGAAAGCAAAAAAAGCAGCTTTATCGGACTGGTACCATTTATAATTTTCATATTAGTTTATTTAGGAAGTGGAGTACTTCTTCAATCACAAGGTGTTGAAATGGCATTCTATCAACTTCCGGCACCAGTTGCAGTATTTATTGGAATTATAGCAGCGTTTATCTTATTTAAGGGAAGCATTGTTCACAAATTTGATTCATTTTTGAAAGGTTGTGGAGAGGAAAACATAATTATAATGTGTATAATCTATCTGTTGGCAGGAGCTTTTGCGGGAGTTTCAAAAGCAATGGGTGGAGTAGACGCAACAGTTAATTTTGGTTTAACTTATATTCCAAGCCAATTTATAGCAGCAGGTGTGTTTGTTATAGCAGCATTTATTTCAACAGCAACAGGAACATCAGTAGGTGCTATCGTTGCTTTAGGACCAATTGCCATTGGTCTAGCTGAAAAAAGTGGAGTGTATCTGCCAATAGTTCTTGCCGCTCTTATGGGTGGAGCAATGTTTGGAGATAACCTTTCAGTTATTTCTGATACAACAATTGCAGCAACAAGAACACAAGGTGTTGATATGAGAGATAAATTTAGAGTCAACCTTACAATTGCATTGCCAGCAGCAATTATTACAGTAATTCTTCTGTTAATTTTCGGAAGACCTGAATTTATACCTGAAGCAGAAGTATACAGTTACAATTTTATAAAAGTTCTGCCTTATATTTTAGTTCTTGGACTATCATTAGCAGGAATAAATGTATTTGTTGTTCTTACTTTAGGAATAATAGTATCAGGTGTAATAGGATTAGCATATGGAGAGTTTACAATGCTTAAATATGCTCAGGAAATTTATAACGGTTTCGTTGGAATGAACGAAATATTCTTACTATCTTTATTAACTGGTGGACTTGCTGTATTAGTAAGAGAAGCTGGAGGTATAGATTGGCTTATTGAAAAAATACAAAAAATGATAACAGGAAAGAAAAGTGCTCTTATAGGTATCGGACTTTTAGTAGGACTTGTTGACGTAGCAGTTGCGAACAATACAGTTGCAATTATTATCAACGGACCTATTGCTAAGAAAATTAGTAATAAATATCAAGTTGACCCTAGAAAGACTGCAACAGTTCTTGATACATTCTCTTGTATTTTCCAAGGTGCAATTCCATATGGAGCTCAAATGCTTATTATGCTGGGATTCACTCAAGGAGCAGTAAACTTTATGCAGGTATTCCCATTACTATGGTATCAGGGATTACTTCTTGTATTAACATTAGCATCATTCTTTATCCCATTCGCAGATCATTATATTAATAAAGAGCCGTGGGACTGGAGTAAAGAAGAAATAGATTTAGATTAATTTAACTTGGTTAGTTTTGTATAAAAATCACAGGAAAAGAGAGAGTCGCCGCTCTCTCTTTTCTATTATGTGTGGCTTATTATTATTTTAATATAAAAAATAAATATTTTTTAAAAAAACTATTGACAAAATTAATTATATAAGGTATAAATATAGTACAAGGAAGATATAAACGTCTAGACAAAAAAAATCCTTGAAGGAGGAGAGTCCCGTGGGAATCTAAAATTTAGAAAAGGACTTTAGAAGTAACTTTTCAAAATGACCGGCTTATACTTTAGTAAATAAAAAATCATTCTATGAAATCCATAGCATGAGATAAGAGAAGTAATCCGGAAGATTATTTTCTCAAATGAGGAAGAATAAGAGCAAAAGTTAATATTGTAACAATGCTTATTTTAGGAGATAGTGATTTTTAAAGAAGTTTCTATTTTAGGAGAATAATCATAGTAACAAAATAATAGCAGTACCTCGTTATTCAACCTTTTCGTGCATATGAGAGCAAACAGTAATGACTAAGTTATTTGGTGGCTAGATTTCAAAACTTCGGAAGAGTTTTAATCAGCACAGGAAATAATAAAAAAGAAGCTGGAAGATAGGAAGATTAAATAGAGAAAAAGTATAATGCATTAGGTGATAGATAAAAAGCAGGACAAAAAATATTCCAAAGAAAGAAGGTGATCCCACCTGGATGAGATGAGATAAAGGGTTATCTGTTAAATTATTAAAATTAGCAGATAACCCTTTTAAGTTTTTTGTATTTTTTAAATCTCTATTTCAAAAATTCCTCTAATTTCTCTTTTAAAAGCTTCGGTGATGTTAACTGCACTGCATTAATGCCGCAGGCCTGTGCACCTTCAATATTTGCCTTTACATCGTCTATAAAAAGACATTCTTCAGGTTTCAGAGAATAAGTTTTAAGAAGAAGCTCATATATTTCTTTTTCAGGTTTTAAAAGTTTGCAGTGCCCTGAAACAATTTTCCCGTCAAAAGTTTTAAAAAATTCCCAGTTATCATAAATATAATTAAAAGCAGGATAGTGGAAATTTGATAAAACGTACAGATTATATTTTCCTTTTAAAGATTTCATTATCTCCACATTTTCAGAAATAGGTGCAAGACAGTCTATAACATTTGTATCAAAAAGTTTTTTTATTGCATCAGCACATTGAGGAAGCTCTTCTGAAAACATTTTCACTGCATCAGAATATTCAAGAACACCTCTGTCCAAATCAGCCCAGGCTTGTCCGCCGAAAACCACTCTGTAAAAATCATCTCTGTATTGTTCATCAATATTTTCTCTTACAAATTTTTCAGGATGAAAAGAAACAAGTACATTTCCAAGATCAAAAATAATATTTTTTATCATATAAATTATCCTCCTTATAAATCTCTTGTCCCATTATATACCATTTGCTGACAAAATGGAAACTAAAATAAAATGTTTTGAAAATAATTTCTTCCAAAATTCATAAAAAAATATTAAAATAATAAAGAATAATAATTGCGAAGGAGAAGATAATGATAAAATTAATAGTATCAGATATGGATGGAACACTTCTTGATGATAATAAAAAACTTCATGATGATTTCTGGGAAGTTTTTGAAGAGCTTAAAAAAAGAGGAATATATTTTGTTCCTGCCAGCGGAAGACAATATTTTAATATTTACGAATATTTTAAAAGAATAGAAGAGGGGCTTGTAATTCTTGCAGAAAACGGCTCATTCATAGTTGAAGATGGAAAAGAACTGTATTCAAAATGTCTTAATAAAAAAGATGCATTGGAACTGATAGAGGCTGTAAGAAAAATTCCTACTGCCCATGTTATTTTCTGCGGGAAGAAAAAAGCATATGTTGAGAGCAGCAATCCTGATTTTATAAAAGAGGTTGAAAAATATTATACAAGATATGAGATTGTTCAAGATGTAACAAAGGCAGATGATGAGGCTCTTAAAGTTACTATCTGTGATTTAACAGGAGCAGAAGAAAATTCTTATCCTCATGTAAAAAAATATTCAAAAGATTTTAAAGTGGCAGTGTCAGGTTTTGTGTGGGTTGATATTATTAACAAAGATTCTGACAAAGGAAAAGGACTCAGCGTTCTTCAAGAAAAATTAGGAATATCTAAAGATGAAACAATGGTTTTTGGAGATTATCTGAATGATTATGAGCTTATGCAGCAGGGAAAATACAGCTTTGCTATGGAGAATGCTCATCCTGAATTAAAGAAAATAGCAAAATATAATGGCGGAGATAACAACAACAGCGGAGTTATTAAAACTATTAAAAAATATGTTCTTGAAGGGAATATAGAATAAAAATTAAACTGTAAGGTTTTATGAAAAATGAAATAAGAATAAAATTTTCTTGGAAAAAAATCGAAAATTTTATTCTTATTTTTAGTTTATGACAATTTCTATAATTTTTTATTTAAAGAGAGTTTTTTAAAATAGCTTTTACATAACATTTTAAAGCCTCTCTTTTTAAACTGAATTTATCAGATTTAGTTACATAAGGACTGTCAAAAAGAATATTTACAATGTTTATTGATTTGTTAAATTCATTTATCTCTGTGTCCTTCAATTCTATTATTTTCTTTTCATTGTTATCAAGTTCATCAAAATAATGTAAAACTATTTTACTGCTGTTTATTATATCAAAATACAGCTCCTGCCCTGATTCCAAAATAATATCAGGTTTTCCTTTATTCTGCTTTGATATTTTTTCTTTGGATTTATCATTGTCTTTCAAAAGAATATCTTTTGTTGTTTTTAAAGCTTTTACAAATTTTGAAATTTTTGAAACAGGAATTCCCTCTTCTCCTGCCTCTATCATCTCTATTTTTTTCTTTGATTTATACCCTGTTTTTTCAGCCAGTTCCTCTTGTGATATTCCAAGCTCTTCTCTTAAACGTTTTACAATATTTATTTCCTGTGTATTTTCAGTTTTTCCAATAATATTGTCCTCTTCATCTGTATTTGAAGTATCAATAAGAGTTGAAATATAGTTCAAGCTGATATTAAAAAGCTTGGTGTATGCCAGAAGATAAACTCCTGCAGGAGTCTTTATTCCTGTTTCCCATTCTGAAATCATTTCTTTGTTCGTATCTAAGTTAAACTCTTTATTAAAAATATCTGAAAGCTCTTCTCTGGAAAATCTTTTTTCCAGTCTTAAAGTTCTCAATATACCGTTTTTACCCAATTAAATACCTCCTTATTTTTAACACATCTGATATTTTACTATTTTATTGTTTAAAAAGCAAATTTGAAATAAAATACAAAAGATATATTTTTAATTGAGAGTTGGGAAAAAATAGATTATAATAAATTATATTTATATAAAAATAAAAATATTTTAAAGAGGTTTCTTATGAAAAAATTATTCACAGCATTACTGTTTTTTGCATTTCAAATAACAACATTTTCTATTTCTGTCAATGGAAATACAGCAGAGGATAGTTTTGGTAATAAAATATTATTGAAAAAATATGAAAGAATTGTTATCTGCGACCCTTCAGCTGTAGAGATTTTTTATCTTATAGGCGGAGAGGATAAAATTGCAGGGATATCAAGAACAAAAATAAATAAAATGTATCCGGAAGATAAGACAGAAAAACTTGTATCTGTGGGAACGATAACAAAACCCTCTATTGAAAAAATACTGCAGTTAAATCCCGACTTAGTAATATTAAATCCTATGGCATCAAAAATAGAACCTCTTTTAAAAGAATATAATATTCCGTATTTTATAGACCGTTCTGTAACTTTTGATGAGATTTTTCTGAAAACAAAAATATACGGAATTCTTTCCGGGAAAGAAGAAAATGCAGAAAAGCTTATCGAGGAAAAAAGAGCTAAAATCAATGAAATAAAAAAAGATGCAGCAAAAAGAAAGGACAGTTTAAAAGGAATTATTCTGTATACGGGAAATCCTATGACATCTTTTGGTTCTGATACAATTCCAGCAGAGATATTTAAACTTTTGAATATTGAAAATCCGGCAGAAAAATTTATGGGGAAAAGCAAAATTCTTTCAGCAGAGATGATTTTGGAAGAAAACCCTGATATTATTATAGGGACTATGAAAATAAAATCTGTTGAAGAACTTGTAAAAAACAATGAGTTTTTGAAATATTCCAATGCTTATAAAAATGGAAATATTTATGTATTTGAATCAGAAAAAATACTTCGTGCAACACCGAGAATAGCAGAGGGAATAGAAGAGATTTATGAGGTAATTAAAAATGTTAAAAAATAAACTGAACAAAAATATAATAATAAAATATTATAAGCAGGAGAAAAAGCTTCTTGCTGCTTTTGTAGTATTTAACCTTGTTGTAACAGTTCTTGACCTTACAACTCCCCTTGTTGTAAAAAATATAATTGATAAGTCTATTCCATCTAAAAATATAAATGAGCTCCTTGTTCTTACATTTTTTGCTCTTTCTCTTTATGGAGTAAGAACTTTCTTTGCTGTGATAACATTCAGCAGAGGGCAGCTTATGGGAAATAAAATTAAATATCATATGAGGAATGATTTGTTTAGTCACTTTTTAAAACAATCACATGAGTTTTTTAATAAAAAAGATGTGGGAGAACTGATTTCGAGAATTACAGGAGATTTGGAAAATTCATCAGCTCTTTTATATAGAGGACTGCAGGATCTGCTGGCTTCAGGAGGCTCTCTTATTGGAGGATTTATCTTAATGTTTTTATACAGTCCTCTTCTTGCATGTATAACTTTTATTCCTCTTCCTTTTGGATTGATTTTTGTTTATAAAAAAAATAAAAAGATGAAATCAGGATATAGGGAAATAAGAAAGAAAAACAGTTCCCTTACAGTTGTCATCAATGAAATGCTTAGGGTTATTCTTTTCTTAAAAGATAATCTTCTTGAGAATACAGCATATAAAAAATTTGTTAAGGCAAATGATGAGCTTTTAAATTCTGAAAAAAGAAACTTTTTAAATGTGGGAATTTTTATGGCTGGAGTTACTTTTTATGTTCACTTTACACAGCTTATACTTATTGGAGCAGGAGGAATTTTATTTATAAAAGGTAAAATAAGCATAGGAATTATTGTTTCTTTTCTTCTTCTGGTTGACAGATTTAAGGTATCACTTATAAAGCTTGCAGGACTTACTGATACATACCACAAGGGAACGGCTGGAATAAACCGTCTTGAAGAGATGCTTAATGCAGATTTTTCTGTTCCTGAAGGTGATACAGAGATAAAAGAATGTTTTGAAAGTCTGAAATTTGAAAATGTATCTTTTAATTATGCTGAAAATATTCCTGTTTTAAAAAATATAAGTTTTGAGATTAAAAAAGGAGAAAAAACTGCTATTGTTGGAAGGAGCGGAGTTGGTAAAACAACTTTAATGAACCTTATAAAAAGAAATTATTTAGCTGACAGAGGAAAAATTTCTCTTAATGGAATAGATTATCGTGATACAAACCATGAAAATATTTTGTCTTTTATGGGAGTGATTGAGCAGAGAGAAAATATTCTCAGCGATACAATTTTTAATAACATAAGCATTGTTAAAGAAAATTCTTCTGAAAATGAAGTTTTTAAATCAGCAGAAAAAGCATATATTCATGATACTATTGAAGAATTTCCTGAAAAATATAACACTGTTCTTGGAAGCAGGGGAACAACATTGAGCACAGGTCAGCAGCAGAGAATCTCTCTTGCAAGGGTATTTTTAAAAAATCCTGAAATAATAATTTTGGATGAGGCTACGTCAGGTCTTGACAACAGCTCAGAAACTATTATAATGGATAATATAGATAAGTATTTTAAAAACAAAACTATAATAGCTGTTACTCACAGACTTGGTGTTACAAAAGGTTTTGACAAAATAATTGTTCTTGGAAAAGAGGGAATCGCAGAAGAGGGAACTTATGATGAACTCATGGACAAGAAAGGTGAATTTTTTAATATTCAAATGGGGAGATAATTTTATTTTAGATTTATAAATATAGAAAGGATGTAAAGGAGATATTGGGCTATGATATATGGAGAATTAAGAGAACTTAAATTTTACAAAGGAATTTCAAAAAATTTAGACAAAGCTATTGAGTGTATTGAAAGCGGTGCATACAAAAATGGTGTTCCGGGAAAAAATGTGATAGATGGAGATGAACTTTTTTTCAATTTTGAAGAAGCCGATATAAGAAAAGAGGAAGACGCTTTCTTTGAAGGACACAAAAAATATATTGATATTCAGCTTGTAATAGAAGGAGAAGAACTGCTTGGGTATAGTCCGCGTTCAAATGTTGTGAGAACTTCTCCATGGAACAGAGAAAAAGATTTTGAAGTATACGAAGGGTCTGTTGATCATTATTTCTTATTAAATAATGATACTTTTATTATTTTATTCCCTGAAGAACCTCATATGCCTCTTTTGGAAACTGAAAAAGAGCTGAAAAAAGTTAAAAAAGCTGTATTTAAAGTTAAAATTTAATATTATACTTAGAGAAATTTCTGAGAAACATGATATAAAAAGGCAAATCTTTTTATGAGGCTGCCGGAGTACTTACAGGACATTATTAAGAAAGATAGGAATATATAAATATAAAAAAGAGCTGTTGCAAATGGATTATTTTTAATCATTAGTTTGTAACAGCTCCTGTTTTTTATTTTAATTATTTTTTGCCTGTAAGTTCTTTATAACATACTGCGCATACTCCGTTGAAATGATTTCCTATAGAAATACCGTCTTTGTCAGCTTCAACGTCACCAATCATAACATTCATTGTGGCTTTTCTTTTTCCACAGTGTCCGCATACAGTCTTAATTTCATTAAGTGTAGTAATGTATGGAAGCATGTAAGCAACTGTAGGGAAAAGTTCTCCTCTGAAACTGCTCATAAGTCCATAAAGGAAAATATTCATATCACTGTCTATCATAAGCTGCACAAGCTGGTCACAGTGTTTTTTAGATAAAAATTGAAACTCATCTATTAAAATAAGATCAAATTTATTTTTCATACAATAGTCATATAAATTAAAATCCTCTGTAACTATAACAGCATCAATGGTATATTCCATAGCTCTGCTTGACACTTTGTTTCCGTCTCTGTTGTTTTTGTAAGGCTGAAAAACTTCAACTTTTTTTCCTACACTTTTATTTCTGTGGGCAGTCAGAAGAAGTTCTGATGATTTTCTTGATCCTACTACTCCATAATAAAAATTAATTTTTCCTGACATTTAAGCCTCCTAATATTGTTTTCTGCAAATATTATAAGAAATGTACCCCGTGTCTTTCGTAAGCTTCAACCATTTCTTTAGGCCATACAGATGCCTGAACCTCTCCGATGTGCACTTTATCAAGGAAGAATAAACAGATTCTTGATTGTCCGATTCCTCCTCCTATTGTATATGGAAGTTTTCCTTCAAGAAGAGATTTGTGGAAAGGAAATTCTTTTCTTTCTTCTGCTCCTGCAAGTTTTAATTGTTTTGCAAGACTCTCTTCACTTACTCTGATTCCCATAGAAGAAAGTTCGATAGATCTGTTTAAAGGAGGATACCAGAATAAAATATCTCCGTTTAAATCCCAGTCGTCATAGTCTGGAGCTCTTCCGTCATGTTTTTTTCCTGATTTTAAAGTTTTTCCAACCTGACTGATAAATACAGCCTTGTATTCTTTAGCTATTGCGTGTTCTCTTTCTTTTGGAGTAAGATCAGGATATCTGTCTTCAAGTTCCTGAGAAGTGATAAATGTAATCTCTTCAGGAAGTTTTTTAGAAAGCTGAGGATACTCTCTTAAAATATATTCTTCTGTTTTTAAGAATGCTCTGAAAATATTTTTTACTATTGTTTCAAGAGTTTTTTGTGTTCTCTCTTCTTTTTTTATAATAAGTTCCCAGTCCCATTGGTCAACATAGAAAGAGTGAATATTTGATAAGTCTTCCTCTCTTCTGATTGCGTTCATATCTGTATAAAGCCCTGTATGCATAGGGAAATTATATTTATGAAGTGCCATTCTTTTCCATTTTGCAAGTGAGTGAACAATGTGATAATCTCCATCATGAAGTTTTGTAGAAAAAGCTACCGGTTTTTCACTTCCATTTAAGTTATCGTTAAGTCCTGAATCTTCTCTTACAAATAGAGGAGCAGAAACCCTTGTTAAGTTCAGCTCATAAGACAAAGCTCTTTCAAAGAAATCCTTTACTTTTTTGATACTTACCTCAGTTTCTAACAAACTTAATTTGTTTTCATATCCTGCTGGTACAAATACGTCTTCCATAAATCCCACCTCTTTTATAAATTTATAATATTAAAAAATTATCAGCTCTGAAATAAAAAAAGTCATCTGATTTATACCCAGACGACTTAAACTTAACTTTGTTATTGGAAGAAAGGGCACAAATCATATTCTAACATGTCAAAATGGATTTGTCCTCTTTTGTTAAATTACAAGAGTTCAAACCCCATTAGATTGCCATTATTATTATTTATGATTGATGCAATAATAACTTTCATCTTTTTTCCTCCAGAATAATTCATGTTTATAGGTTATAACATTTTGGTAAAAAAGTCAATCAAAATTCTATTTTTTGATTGACTTTTGAGAAATATTTAAATAAAATCTTGCTGTCTAAAAGCTTTATATGATAACATTTAGGTAAGTAATAGTATAAAATTTTCTTTAAAAAAATATCAGCTGTATATATTTTTACGAAAAGAATTTTAATAAACATTTTATTTAGGAGGAAGTATTATGACAGATAAAAAAGATATAAGGTTAGTTATAGTTATTCAGTGTGCAATGGCGAAAAAAAGATGCAGCGGTTTTTTATGTATGAACGCTTTCTATAATAGAAATGACTTTTTTGAAGATTATCCAAAAGACAAAGAGATTAGATTTCTTCCTTTTGAATGTGGTGGGTGTTGCGGGCAAAGCGTAAATTCATTTATGACAAACGTAAGCAGAAAACTGGCAAAAACAGATATAAAGAAAGAGGAAACAGCTGTTCATCTTTCTTCATGTATGTCTTTTGATAACCACCATTCTGACAGATGTCCTTTTATTGATTCGATAAAAGATGCTGTAAAAAAACAAGGGTTTACTAATATTTTTGAAGGAAGCAAACGTTCTGTTATGGCAACCAAAAAAAGAGAAGAAGGAATATATAAAACATATTAATTAAAAA
>OGZM01001148.1_pt1 | contig 24135 bp, 21 predicted proteins | sample 1576821 | NCBI WGS metagenome assembly OGZM01 (sample SAMEA3541491, study PRJEB24748) | human gut metagenome | biome: human gut; feature: human-associated habitat; material: faeces | place: China | collected 2012
TAAAGAATTTTGCACAACGAGAAGCGATTAGTGAACGTCCTTTTAATTCAGCCATTACTACTTACCTCCTTCTTGTTCTTTTTCTTTTTGTTTTTGTTTTAGTCTTTGCCAAAGAGGACAAACGTGTCTAACATTGTCGCCTTCTCTTACATAAATCATATCAACCAATGGAGCAGGAACGTTAATATCATTAGGTCCTAATTCTCCAATTTCAACTAATTCTTCAGCCTCTACAATAACAAGATCTCCGGCAAAAGCCATTTCTGTACTGATAGCTCTTGAATTCATTCTGAAAGAAATATTTCCAGCCTTATCAGCCTTAGTAGCTTTTATTAATGTTATATCTGCTCTTAATGGTAATTCTAATAAATATTCTTTACCGTTGATTTCTAATTTTTGTTTTCCCTTTTCAACATCAGTTCCAAGTCCTGTAGGTGTCAAACATCCACCTAAACCATAACCTCCGCAACGGATTCTTTCAGAGAATGTTCCCTGTGGGCTGAATTCAATCTCTAATTCTCCTGCAAACATTTGATCTTTAGCTGCTGGGTTAAGTCCAATATGTGTTGTGATAAGGCTTTTTACTCTTTTATCACTGATTAATTTTCCAAGCCCAAGATCAGGCATACCTGCAGAAACTGCTATTGCATGAATATCTTTAACACCTTTTTCCAACATTCCCTCTATAATATCATCTGCTGCAAATTCTCCGTGCCAGTCTCCAAACATTATAGTCTGTCCATCGTGAAACTTTTCAAGGATTTCTTCTTTTGAGAATAATTTTGATAACATTTCATCCCACCTTTCTTTTTATATGATTATTATATAGCTGTAATATTATTATTCACCTTTGAAAACAGCTTTTCTTTTTTCCATAAATGCTTTACATCCTTCTTGGAAATCCATAGAAGCAGCACACTCTCTTTGAGTAGGAATTTCAGTTTCATCAAGCCATTTTTTATAATCAGAATAGTTTGCATCATAAAGCTGCTTTTTAATATTTTTGTAAGAGATAAGTGGTCCTGCAGCAAGTTTTTTAGCAAATTTCATAGTTACTTCTTCCAGTTCCTCAACAGTTGTAATTTTGTATGCAAGTCCAAGCTCTTTTGCTTCATCTGCAGATACTGGTCTTCCTGTAGCTGCCAGTTCCATTGTACAAGAAACACCAATAGCTTTAGAAAGAAGATAAGTTGCACCTGTATCAGGGACAAGTCCTAAATTTACAAATGCAAGAATGAATTTTGCATTGTCAGCACAAATCATAAAGTCTCCGCCAAGTGCAAGACTTACTCCGGCACCTGCTGCTGCACCTGAAACAGAAGTAATAACCATTTTGCTCATTTTTTTCAATCCGTCAGCTACAACACCAACTTTTGCAATCAAGCCATCCATGTTTACTTCTCCACCGGCTTGAATTAATTGATAGAAATATCCTATATCTCCACCGGCTGAAAATGCTTTTCCTGCACTTTTAATAACAAGCACTTTAACATTTGGATCTTTCTCAGCTGCATCTACCACATACATTAATTCATCAGCCATCTGTTCATCGATTGCATTAAGATTTTTTAAGTAATTCATTGTTACAATACCAATACCATCTTCCACAGTATAAATTAGTTTCTGCAATTCCATAATAGACCTCCCTGTTTTTAGTATTACTAACATTATACCTCGTTATTTATTTTTTTGAAAGGTTTTAGAAAAAAATATTTTAAAATATTACAAAAATATCAAAAATACTACGAAATTATTGTTTAAAAATTAAGTTTGACGAAAGAAAATAACAATGTTAAAATTTAAAAATAATCAGTGATTAAAAAATTTATTCAGGAGTGGAAAACAATGAAAATAACAAAAAAAATATTTTTAATAATTTTTGCAGTTTTTTTTATAATCGGGTGCAAAAACAAAGAAGAAAAACTGAAAGAGATTAATATGAGTTATGTAAAAGGACCTTTAAGCATTCCTTCTATTCTTGAAAAAAATCTTGGAACTGCTGAAAAAGAATTTGAGGCTGAGGGAATAAAAGTAAATTTCCATGATGTTACATCGGGTCCTCAGCAGGTACAGGCTCTTATGGCAGGAGATTTGGATATTCTTCATGCTTTTGGCGGAACATCAGCAATAATTTCAGCATCAAATGGAGCAGAGTTCACTGTAATTAATGTATACAGCCGTTCTCCCAAAGGTTTTATGCTTGTTTCAAATTCAGATGAGATAAATTCTCCGCAGGATTTAAGAGGAAAGAAAATAGCAGGTCCTAAAGGAACAATACTTCATCAGCTTCTGGCTGCATATCTTGAAAAAGCAGGAATGACAACAGATGATGTTCAGTTTATAAATATGAAAGTGAATGATGCAGAGGCAGCTCTTGAAAGCAGATTGGTTGATGCTGTTCTTCTTACAGGTCCAAGTGCAGAGAATGCTGTTAAAAGAGGAGCTGAAGTTATTACAAATGGAGAGGGGCTTGTTCAGGGAATAATTGTTACAGCTGTAAGCAATGATTTCCTTAAAAAATATCCTCATATTGTTGAGAGAATAGTAAAATTAAATGAAAAAACAGCAGATTTTATTAAAAATAATTCTGACGAAACAGTTAAAATAGTAAGCAGAGAGACAGGGCTTTCAGAAGAGGAAGTCAGAAAGATGAAAGAGATTTATGATTTTAATCCTCAGATAAAAGAAAGTGATATTGAAGAGCTGAAAAATACTCAGGAATTTTTAATAAAAAGCGGACTTCAGGAAAACAGAGTTGATATAGATAAACTGATTTTAAAAAAATAATAATTAAAAAAATAAGAATAAAATTTTCCATATTTTTTAGAAAATTTTATTCTTATTTAAGTTGTTACTCTTTTACTTTAGATAATATTACAGGTACTGTTGAAAGAATAATAAGTGCTATAAGAAGTATAAATGCCATTTGATTACCTGCAGCAAATCCTGCAGGTCCTGAACTTTGAATTACTCCTGTTATTTGAAGGATTATTCCAACAAGTCCGATTATAGATCCTCCTGCAACTAATCCTGAAGAAAGGCTTACTCCGTTAGAAACTTTAGTTTCTCTGACAACTTCATCTTTAGATGTTTTTTCTATAAATGTTCTTATTAATGCACCTATTAAAATTATTGAAGAAGTTGAAATAGGAAGATAAAATCCAATTGCAATTGTCATAATTGGCAGTTTAAGCAGGAACAGAACGATTGCTATAACAACACCTACCAAAATCATTACCCAAGGAAGCTGTCCTGATGTTATTCCTGCAGTCAGTGTAGACATAAGATTGGCCTGCGGAAGAGCAAATGGAGGATTATCTCCCTGAATTGCTAATTGTCCTGAAAGAATAGTTATTGTTCCTACAACAATTATTACACCAATTATTCCAGCTAAAGTGAAACATTTCTGCATCTCACTTTTACTTCCACCGATGATATATGTAATTTTTTGTGACTGTGCATATCCTCCGCCAACTGAAATAGCTGTAACAATAAAAGTTGCAAAAAGCAGTAATGAAATATTATCTGATGTACCTTTCCAGTCCATTATAACAAAAACCAATGTTACAACTACTAAAGAAGCTATTGTCATCCCTGATACAGGCAGATTTGATGTTCCAATAGTACCTGTTAATCTTCCTGATACTATAACAAACAGAGCAGCAAGAATTATCGAAACTATAATTCCTATTATTGCCATAAGAGGTCCGCCTGATATAAAGAATGCTCCGATAATTGCTATTATTAATCCTAGAGGTAATATCAGTTTCTGCAGTTTAGGAGTTTCACTTTCTGTTCCTGAAACATTTTTTGCTTTCATTGTTTCTTTTACTGAAGTGATAATTGTAGGAATAAGTTTTACTGCACCTATAAGTCCTCCGCAAAGCATCATTCCTGCTCCTATATATTTTACATAAGAACCTGCAATAGCATTTACGTCCATCTGGCTTATGGCAACAGCTCCATTATTCCAAACTAAATGTCCTTGTTCTGCCATATCGGAAAAATATCCAATAAGAGGCATAACTGCAAAGTTTGACAGAAGTGAACCTGCAAACATTTGAATTGCAATAGGAAGTCCTACTATAAATCCTATACCTAAAAGCAATGGATTTGCTTCAATTTCAAATTTAAATTTATAGAATTTGTTTCCAACAAAACTTATCATATTATTGCATAAATTTAAGAACGAACCTGTAAGAACAGTCAGTATTCCTCCTATAACAAACCCAATTCCCATAAATTTAACAGAATCTCCTCCCACATCAGATGCTACCAGAGTTTCAGATATTGCCATTGATTCAGGATACATAAGTTTTCCGTGTTCCTCTATAATTAAATAATTATGCACTAAAGAGCATACACCTATACCAAAAAGAACACCTGCTATACCAACAACTGCACCTTGAAAAAATGATACTTTGCTCCCAATAAGTATTATTGCCGGTAAAACGAATATTACTCCTGATGCAACAGATTCTCCTCCTGAAGCCATACCTTGAACTAAATTTTTTCCCAACACACCTTTTTCTTTAGCAAAAGCAGCAATAAATGCTGAACCTATAATTGAACCGGGAATTCCTGCAGCAACTGTAAGTCCTGCTTTCATTCCTGAATAAGCTGTTGATGCTGCAAATATTACGGCTAAAATCATCCCAATAATGAGCACAACAATATTTATTCCTTTTCTGCTTTTGTCTGTTATGTACGGTACATAATCTTTTCCATGAACACCGCCATAAGCATCTTTTGACAATTTTTTTGTTTCCATGACAGCCTCCTAAATAAATTATTTATGACTCTAATTTACTATAACATACTGAATAATGTTTTTCAAGATTATTTCAATATAAAAGTCCTAACATATCTTTTTTAAAAGATGTATATGAGATTATATCTTAAATTATTTTCGAATTTCATGGTTATTATTTAAAAAATTCAGCAATAAAATATCTTGCAATTTACAAATTTATATTATATATTATCAGTAGCAGGAAAAGAATTTTTGTTTACAGGAGGTTGCGTTAAGATGAATAATTTAAATAATATTGAACCAAAGGATGTCTTTAAATGGTTTTATGAAATAAACCAATATCCAAGAGGTTCAGGAAATGAAAAAGAAATAAGTGACTTTTTGGTAAAATTTGCAAAAGACAGAGGGCTTGAGGTTTATCAAGACGAAATTCTAAATGTGATTATTAAAAAACCGGGAACTCCGGGATTTGAAAAATCTGAAACAGTAATACTTCAAGGACACATGGATATGGTTTGTGTAAAAACTGACGACTCAAACCATAATTTTGAAACTGATCCTATTGAAATGATTGTTGAAGGGGATATTATCAGAGCCAATAAAACAACATTAGGCGGTGATGACGGAATAGCTGTTGCATTTGGGCTTGCAATTCTTGATTCAAAAGAAATACCTCATCCGCCAATAGAATTATTAATAACAACAAATGAAGAAACAGGAATGGACGGAGCTATGGCTCTTACTGCTGAACATTTAAGCGGAACAAGGTTAATAAATCTTGATACAGAAGAAGAAGGAAGTTTTCTTGTGAGCTGTTCAGGAGGTTCCAACATAGATTCTGCTTTCAAAATAGAAAAAGAAAAAACAACTCTTCCTGCATATGAAATATCTGTTTCAGGATTAAAAGGAGGACACTCTGGTGTAGAAATTTATCTTCAAAGAGCTAATGCAATTAAGACAGCAGCAAGAGTTTTAAATGCAGTTAAAGATGATATTGTACTTGCATCAATTACAGGAGGAATTAAGCATAATGCAATTCCAAGCACAGCAAAAGCTGTATTTGCAACTGAAAAGTTTTCTCAGATAGAAGAAAAATTAAAATCCCTGATAAAAGATATAAAAGAGGAATACAGAGTTGAAGAGCCTGATTTTAAAATTGAAATAAAGAAAACAGAAGTTAAAGAAACGTATACTAAAAATTTGAGCAACAGAATAATAGATTTTTTAATGATTCTTCCAGATGGAGTTCAGTATATAAGCAAGGATATTGAAGGGTTGGTTCAGACATCTTTAAATAATGCAATTATTGAAGAAAAAGACGGTAAGCTTCTTTTAATTACCTCAGTAAGATCAGCGTCATTAAGTTCACTGAGGGAAATATTAAATAAAATAAAAGCTTTGGCGGGTCTGGTTGATGCTGAAACTAGAGAATATGCTGCTTATCCAGCTTGGCAGTATGAACCTGATTCAAAATTGAGAGATATTGCTGTGAAAACTTTTGAAGAATGTTACGGTAAAAAACCTAAAATAGATTCTATACATGCAGGTCTTGAATGCGGTCTGTTAAAAGGAATACTGCCAAATACAGATATGATCAGCTTTGGTCCAAATATAAAAAATGCTCACAGCCCTGCTGAATATATGAGTATATCATCTGTTCAGAGAGTCTGGGAATGTACAAAAAAATTATTAGAAAATTTGAAATAATAAATATATTTAATGAAAATAAAAAAGCCCTGAATTTTCAGGGCTTTTAAAGTTCTTTGTTATAAGAATTACTTTTCTGCGTAAACAGAAACTTGCTTTTTGTCTTTTCCTAATCTTTCGAATTTTACATATCCATCGATTAGAGCAAATAAAGTGTGATCTTTTCCTTCTCCCATGTTTACACCAGCATGGAATTTGTTACCTCTTTGTCTGATAATGATGTTTCCAGCTTTAACAGCTTCTCCATCATATTTCTTAACTCCTAGGTATTTAGGATTAGAATCTCTTCCGTTTTTAACAGAACCTTGTCCTTTTTTGTGGGCAAATAATTGTATATTTAATGTAAATAACATCTAAATTTCCTCCTTCTCTACAAGCTTTATATTTTTAGGATAATCTTTTGATAATTGCCTAACAATTACCAACATGCTTTCTAAAAGAGCGTGCACCTCTTTTTCTTTACCTTTAAGATCCATATCTGCTAAATCAACAGAAAGGAAACCTTCAGATGATACTTCAAATCTTGGATAGATATCTAAAACATCTTGAAATCCAGCAAGTGGAAACTGTAATGCTGTAGAAAGTGCTGCACACACTATATCTGAACCATATTCGTCGTATTCTGCATGCCCGACAGCCTTATAACTGATAATTCTGCCTTTTTTTCTTAAAACTTCAACCTTTGTCATTTAATTATGCATTGATTGCTGTAACTTTGATCTCAGTGAAAAGTTGTCTGTGACCTTTTTTTCTGTGATTTCCAGTTTTTGGCTTGTATTTGAAGTTAACAACTTTAGCGCCTTTACCTTGGCTTAATACCTCTACAACAACTTTAGCTCCCTCAACTACTGGAGTTCCAACTTTAACGTCTTCTCCATTAGCAACTAAAAGAACATCAGTTAATTCTACAGATTCATTAACTTCAGCATTAAGCTTTTCTACTCTTAAAACATCACCTTCTGTAACTTTGTACTGTTTACCACCAGTTTTTATAACTGCGTACATTCTAACACCTCCAAAAGTATTAATCGCTGATAACAGGTTGCTGATGACCTTCATCATGCGTAATCTAAAATATATTACTATACTTTGCTTTATAAGTCAAGGGATTTTATTTAAATTTTTTAAAAAATTAAAAAATTTTTTTAAAAAAGCTGTGTGCAGATAAAAAACATGGGAAATAGAGAAAATAAAAAAATATTGATTTTTAGAAAATATAAGGTTATAATTTTTTAGTGATTTAGTAAAAAATATAAATGGAAGGTAGATATGATTTTTCAGAGAGAAGAACTTTTAATAGGAAAAGAAAATCTTGAAAAACTTCATAACTCTCATGTAATTGTTTTCGGCGTGGGAGGAGTTGGAGGTTTTGCTGTGGAGGCTCTTGTCCGAGGAGGGATAGGAGAGCTTACAGTTGTAGATTATGACACTGTAGACATAACAAATCTGAACAGGCAGATAATTGCTTTGCAGAGTACAGTGGGACAGGATAAAGTTTCAGTAATAAAGGAAAGAGCTTTATCAATAAATCCTAATATAAAAATACATGCATTAAAAGAAAAGTATAACAAAGAAACAAGAGATATTTTTTTCAAAGATAAAAGTTACGATTATATAATTGATGCAATAGATTTGGTTTCATCAAAACTTGATTTAACAGTAACAGCGTCAGAGAAAAATATTCCTATAATATCGTCAATGGGAACGGGAAACAAAATAAACCCAACAATGCTTGAAGTGAGTGACATAAGTAAAACATCAGTATGTCCTCTGGCAAAAGTAATGAGAAAAGAGCTGAAAGCAAGAGGGATAAAAAAAATGAAAGTGGTTTACTCTAAAGAACAGCCTATGAAGCCTGTTAACGAAGAGGGAAGCAGAGAAAAATCAAGGAATGTAGGAAGTATTTCCTTTGTTCCTTCTGCAGCAGGACTTATAATAGCAAGTGAAGTTATAAAAGATATATGTGGATTAAAAAATTTAGGAGGAAATTAATATGGAAAAAGTAGGAATCTTTTATGGTTCAAATACAGGGAAAACAGCAGCGATAGCTGAAGAGGTAGAATTTAATCTAAGAAAAAATGATTATGAAGTTATAAATGTAGCAGATGGAATTGAAAAAATGAAAGAATTTAAAAATCTTATTCTTTTAACTCCAACTTATGGGGTAGGAGAGGTGCAGGAAGATTGGGCAGCAGTTATGCCTCAGCTTAAAGAAATTGATTTTACAGGTAAGAAAGTTGCTATTGCAGGGCTTGGAAATCAATTTGCTTTTGGAGAATCTTTTGTTGGAGGGATGAGAGTTTTATATGATGCTGTTACAGGAAAAGGAGCAGAAGTTATAGGTTTTACATCAACAGAGGGATATAAATATGAAGAAAGTGAGGCTGTAATAGATAATCATTTTGTAGGGCTTGCTTTAGATGAGAACAATCAAGATGATGAAACACCGGACAGAGTAATGGATTGGGTTGCACAATTAAAAAAAGAGTTTTATTAATATTATAAAAGTATTTTTAAGGGCTGCTGTATATAAACCAAGAATAAAACTCAGCAGCTCTTTTATTTTTAATTTCCAAAAATGAAATAATAGTGTATAATTTACCTTATTAATAAAAAATAAAAAAATTATATATTAAAGTAAGAGAATGAGGGGAAAGTTATGGAAAAAAAAGAGTATGGATTATTTACAGCTATTGCAATGATTGTAGGAATAGTAATAGGTTCAGGAATATTTTTCAAAAGTGACAATATTCTTGTGTTCACTAATGGGAGTATAAAAGACGGTGTGATATTATTTTCTCTGGCAGCAGTGGGAATCATATTTGGAAGTCTGGCAATGAGTGTTCTTGCATCTAAAACTACAAAGGCAGGAGGGCTTATAACTTATGCCAATGAGTATTCAGGAAAGAAAGTGGCATGCGCATTTGGGTGGTTTCAGATTTTTATTTATTATCCAGCAGTAACAGTGGCAGTTTCTTGGGTTGTTGGTGTTTATATGTGTATGCTTTTTGGGTGGAATGCAACATTTGAACTTACAGCATGGATAGGAATAATCGCCTCTGTTTTATGTTTTGCCATGAATGTTTTTTCAGCAAATCTTGGAGGATATTTTCAAAACTGTGCAACAGTAATTAAGATGATTCCTCTTATTTTAATAGCAGGAGCAGGATTTATATATGGAAATCCAAGTGAGTTTGTATTTACAGCAAAAGAAACAGCCGGTTCATCAGTAAGCTGGCTTGCAGCTTTAGGACCAATAGCCTTTTCATATGACGGATGGGTTGTTTCTACATCAATAGCACATGAAATAAAAAATTCTAAAAGAAATCTTCCAATAGCTTTAATATTTGGACCGGTATTTGTTCTTATTGCATATATTTTTTATTTTGTAGGAATAAGTATTCTAATAGGTCCTGAAAATATTATTCAGATGGGAGACCAGCACGTTAATGCAGCTGCTATAAGATTATTTGGGGAGAGCGGAGCGAAACTTATATTAATCTTTGTGATTATCTCTGTTTTAGGAACATTAAACGGATTTATTTTAGGATTTATCCGTATGCCTTATTCTCTGGCTTTAAGAGGAATGTTCCCAATGGCAGAAAAAGTTAAGAAAATTAATGAAAAAACTCATCTTCCAGAATATTCAGCAGGGATAGCTTTTATTATAACAATGGTGTGGGAATGGATAAATTATGTTGCATATAAGGGTAATCTTATTCCGAATTCAGACGTATCAGAAATACCAATAGTAGCAAGTTATATCCTTTATATAATACTTTATATTTGTGTAATCAAATTATATTTAAAAGGAGAAGTTGAAGGAAAAGTTCGTGGACTGCTTATTCCTGTTCTTGCAATAATAGGTTCTGCAATAATTGTAGTTGGAGGACTGCAGAATCCAATGACATTTGTATATATTGGAATATGTTCGATAGTAATAATAATTTCTTTGATGTTTTATAAAAAAGCAAATATTTAGTTAAGTTAAAAAAGAGAAAAGAGGTAGGAATATTCCACGCCTCTTTTTGTGCAAAAGTGATAGTTTGTGATTATTCTATTGTTGAATAGCATAATAATTTTTTTATAAAAATAGTTTCCTATAATTTAAAATTTATTATAGGAAACTATTTTAATTTAAAATAAATCAATTTTTATATAAATTTTTTCCAAGTAAAAATGCACGAATAGCTTTCTCACCCGTAAATTCTAAAAGTTTTTTTACATCGCTTATTGCTTTATTTAAGTCCATAGGTTCATTTATTATATCTAGGACTAAATCTATTCCATTTTTATAAATTTCTTCAAGATTTCTGGCTGAACTTCCTACAATTGCAATAACAGGAACATTATATTTTTTTGCCATTTTTGCTATTCCTATAGGGGCTTTTCCGTAGACAGATTGATTATCTATTCTTCCTTCACCTGTAATAACAAGATCGGCATCTTTAAGAGTTGCTTCTAAATTTATTAAGTTCATGATTTCTATTATTCCTTCTTTAAAGTCAGCTTTGCATATACTTAAAAGTGCATAACCCAATCCTCCTGCTGCTCCACTTCCTGGCTTAGAGGAATACTCTTCATTTAATAAATTGTCTATTATATTTCCATAGTTTCTTAAAATATTATCAAGTTCTTTTACATCTTTGGAACTTGCACCTTTTTGAGGTCCAAATATATATGAAGCTCCATTTTCTCCGCATAAAGTGTTACGAACATCTGATAAAACTATTATTTTTGATTCATATATTCTTTTATCAAATTTAGATAAATCTATTTTTGCCATTTTCTTTATTTCTATAGGATTATAACCTATTTCATTTTCATTAGAATCATAAAATTTAGCTCCTAAAGCAGCAAGCATTCCTGCTCCACCATCATTTGTTGCGCTTCCTCCAAGACCAATATATATATCTCTTATTCCTTTATCAAGTATGGTTTTTAAAACCTCTCCAACCCCGTATGTACTTGCTGCAAAAGGATTTAGTTCTTCTTTTTTTACAAGATTTATCCCTGAAGACTCTGCCATTTCCATTATAGCAATATTTTTATTTATAATTCCGTATTTTGCATTTACTTCTGCTCCAAAAGGGCCATGAACTTTTTCAAATAAATATTTTCCAGAAGTAGAATCAACTATAGTTTCAACTGTTCCTTCTCCTCCATCAGCAATAGCAATTTTTTTTATTAGAACATCATTACATATATTTTTTATTCCTTTTTCTATATATTCAGAAACTTCTTTTGAAGTTGCACTTCCTTTGAAAGAATCAGTAGCAATGACTATTTTCATATTTTTCATAAGTTTACCTCGAGCGATGTTTATATAAAGAATGAAAGTATAGCTACTACTGCTAGTGTAACTATTCCTTGTACAAGAGTAACTCCTGTCTGACATTTATATGCTGTTTTTGTATCCATTCCTGAAAACTGTGACACAACCCAGAAATAAGAGTCATTTGCGTGTGAAACAGTCATAGAACCAGCTCCTATAGCCATAATAATTAAAACTTTTCCTAATTCACTGTCAAATCCTAAAGTCTGCATCATTGGTGCTATCATAGCAGAAGTAACTATCATTGCAACTGTTGATGCTCCCATAGCTGTTTTTAATAAAGCTGCTATTATAAATGGTAAAAATACACCCATACTCATTTTTAATAAAGAACCGCTTAAAGCATCCGCTATTGGAAGTGATTTTAAAATTTCTCCAAAAGCTCCTCCAGCTCCTGTTATAGCTAAAATACTTGCTGAATTTGTTACTCCTTCTGAAATCCAAGTAAGAGTATTCTCTTTTTCACTCTTAGGGATAAGTGAAACTGCAAGTGCTACTCCTAGGATTAAAGCTACTACAGGATTTCCTATAAAATTAAAGAACTGTCTTACAAATCCATCACCTAATGGTCTTGAAGGAAAATCTGCTACAGATTTTATAGCGATTAAAATTATTGGTACTAAAATAGGAGAAAATGAATGAAGTGCTCCTGGAAGTTTTCCATATTTTTCTATAAGCTCTTCTACTGTATTCTCTGGATTTGCTGGTAAATCTATTTTACCTGCAACTTTTTTAGCATATAAAATTCCTGCTAAAGTTGAAGGTATTGAAACAAGAAGTCCAATTCCTATTGTTAATCCTAAATTGGCATTTAAAGTTCCAGCCATTGCAATAGGTCCAGGTGTTGGAGGAACTAAACAGTGAGTTGCATAAAGACCAGCACTTAAAGCAGTTGCAAGTACTGATAAAGATGTTCCTGATTGAGCTGCTAAGGCTTTTGAGATAGGAGATAATACTACAAATCCTGAATCACAAAATACTGGTATTCCTGTAACATATCCTGTTAATCCCATAGTTAATGCGGATCTTTCTTTACCAACTATTTTTAATATTGTATTAGCCATAGTTAAAGCAGCCCCTGTTTTTTCCAGTATGGTTCCTATTATTGTTCCTGCTAAAATAACTATACCAATATTAGCTAAGATACCTCCAAATCCTGATTTTGTTTTATTGATAACATCGTCAACAGAAAGTCCACATGCTAATCCAACTGCTATAGCTATTACTGTAAGTACTAAAAATGGGTGTTGCTTATACTTACTTATAGCTACAATCATAACAACTACTGAAATTAAAATCACTAAAAACATATAAAGACCTGACATAAAATCTACCTCCTATTTTTTAATTATCTTAATATAATAATACAGTATTGCCTGTAAAAAAAAGCATCTTAAAAAAGGTATCTCTTTATCTAATTCTGTTAGAGTTAAAATTTTATTTATCCTATAAATTAAAGTATTTTTATGAATATCAAGTTTTTCCGCAGCTATTGTTGTATTAAAATCACTATCAATATAAACTTTTAAAGTATACATTATTTCATGAATATTCTTTTCTTGAAAATAATCAATTATTTTTTTATATATAGGTTTTATAATCCTATTAGTTTCTTTTTCAGAAATTGTATTAAATAGATATGAAAATTTATATTTATACTTATCCATATTACAAATGTCATATTCCAAAAGGCTCATTTTTTTTATTTCTGAGTAAAAAATTGGTATTTCTTCTAAACTAAAGCATTTTTCTCCCATAAATATTTTACAGTTATAATTTAAGTTTTCTTTTATTTTTTTTCTTACTTTAATTAAATAATTTTCAGTATCATCTATATACTTATCTTTTTTTAAAATGACAATATCATTTAAATATATTCCGAATAAATCTTTTTGATAATTTAATAACTCAGAATCTAAAAGGATTTTTTCAACTTTATCATATTTTTTAAAAAAAGAGATTTTATTATCTTTTATATTTTTAAGTTTTAAAATAATTATTCTAATTGGAAAAGAAAGCTTAAATTCTATGGAATCTAATTGTTTTAAAATATTATTTTCTAAAAGGTTTTCTCCTTTTAGTATTTCTGTTAATAAAGAAGATCTAGTATTTTTATCTAATCTCAGTTTTTCTTCTGAAATAAGCAATTTTAAGTAAAGTTCAACACAAGCTGATAACAAATTTGCTGCATCTTCCATAACATTTGGATCTCCGTAAATCCCTACAACACCAAGTACTTCGTTTTCACTTATTATAGGAATATTTATTCCTTCTTTACTTCCAGGAAAAAATTCTAGCTCATTTTTATAAATTTTTATAACTCTTCTTTCTTCTATAACTTTTTTAGCACCTGCATGAAAAGTTCCTATTCTACTTACATCTGATGAAGAGATTATTATACCGTCTACATTCATAATGTTTATAATACAATTTTTAGCTATTGGAATTATAAGTTTTATGAATTCATCAGCTGTTTCACGAGTAATTTTTATCATAGTATAATAACCTCGTCACCACAAGATAATTTACAACTTATAAAATCTTTTCTTTGTTTTGCGAGATTAATTACTAATTCCCCTGAACAGTGGGATACTCCTAATATTTTTACCCCAAGTTGTTTCATCTCATCTAATGTTTTTATACATCTTTTTTCATCTGCTTCTACTAAATGTGTTCCACCATAAACAGCATATATATCTTTATTAAAAGTATTTTTTATAGAAGAAAGGATATTTAATATTCCAGGATGAGAACATCCTGTGATGACAGATAATCCTTTCTCTCCTACAATAACTAAACTTATTTCATCAGAAAAATCATCTTTAACAAAATTATTTGCTTTTTTTATTACAAATCTGTCTTGTATTTTTTCAAATTCATATTTTCTTTTAAAATCCCCAATAACAAAGAAATTTTCTTCAAGTTTAAGCAAAGTCTCACATTCAATGTGTTCTATATTATTTTTAGCAAGAAATTCTTTATCAAATCCACAGCCTAAATAAGTATATTTTACGCCATCAAAGGCATATTTTTCATTGAAGAATCCTTTTCCTGTTATTAAAGTTTTAATTTTATATTCATTGACTAAAGGAATAAAACCACTACTGTGATCATAATGAGAATGACTACATATTACAGTCTCTAAACTATTTAATTGAATATTCATTTTTTTTGCATTTTTTAAAAAATTATCTGAACCGCTGCAATCAAATAAATAATTTTTATTGTTTAGAGAAATAAAAAAAGAAAGACCATGTTCATTAATAAGACTATGATTTTCTGAACCGCTATTTTCTATAATTGTTTTCAAACTAATCATACTTTTTTCACTCCTTTTTTACTATATTTTTATATTTTTTATATTATAACAGATAAATATGTTCATGTCATTGTTTATGAATACAAAATAAAGATTATATTTTTGTGTTTAAATATAACTTTTTTATTAAAAAATACAAATTTGTAAATTTATAAGAAATTTAGTTATGATCTTTTTTTATATATGTTATATAATTTTTTTATTTAATATTTATATATAAAAATATCAAATAATAGTGTAAAATTAACAGATTGTAATTTGATATATCTTTGTATAATTTATATAAAAATTATATGAGACAATTAAAATGTGGTTCTTTGAAACTAAAGAAAAAATAAAACAACAAAGAAAAGGACGTGAAAAAAGAGGTAAAAAAATTAAATTTGCTAGTAATCAAATTAGAAATCATATAAGAGAATGCGGCAGTATATTGATTTGTATTTTTATATATTGATATATATGTTAAAATCAAGATTTAAATTTTTATAATCTGTTGGGATATTTTCATAGATATTTCTAGGCTTTTATACAAAATAAGAGTCCTTGGAAATCAAGGACTCTTATTTTGTCAAAGATGTTTAACAGAAATGTAATACCTTTTTTTTCTAAAAAATTTACCATAATAAATTTAAATTATTTAGCTTAAAAAGAACTTACGAGAGCCTTTTTAAAAGCAGGGTATTTTTCTTGGACTTATAATCAAGAAGATAGACAAAGTGCTTTATACAGCCTTTTACGAGATGTCTTTTAATATTCAAATTATACTGTACATAAGGTTATATCATATATATAAATAAAATAGCCTAAAAATAAAAAATAGCAATTAAATAGAAAAAAAGTTATAATTAGTAGGAAAGAAAAATATTCAGGGGTGTTGAAATGGTAGGAAATATAGAAATTGAAATAGAAAAACTAAGAGAGGAACTGGAAAGGTACAACTATTATTATTACTCAAAAAATGAAAGTCTTGTTTCTGATGTAGAGTACGACAGCCTTTTAAAAAGATTGGAAAAACTGGAAAAAGAATATCCTGAATTTTCAAGCAAGAACTCTCCAAGTGTTAATGTAGGTTCAAGTTTAAAAGATACAAAATTTGAAAAAATTGTACATAAAACTCCAATGCTGAGTTTATCAAACAGCTATAATATAGGAGAAATTGAAGATTTTACAAAAAGAGCAGGAAAAATAATTGCACAAGAAAGCAGTTATGAAAATACAGTTGATTATGTTTTAGAAGTAAAACTTGACGGGCTTTCAATCAGTGTTTCTTATGAAAAAGGAAAACTTGTACAGGCAGTTACAAGAGGTGACGGAGTAATCGGTGAAGATGTTACAGAAAATGTAATGCAGATTGCATCAGTGCCTAAATTTTTAAAAGAAAATATAGATATAGAAGTAAGAGGGGAAATAGTTCTTCCTATAAGCAGATTTGAAGAGCTTAACAGAAAAAGACTGGAAGAGGGAGAAGAGATATTTGCAAACCCAAGAAATGCTGCAAGCGGAACTCTTAGACAGATAGATGCAGAGATAGTAAAAGAGAGAGGGCTTGACTGTTATTTCTATTTTATAGTGAACCCTGAAAAATATAACTTAAAAACTCATAAAGAGGCACTTGAGTATATAGAAAAAATCGGGCTGAAAACAACAGGAATAGGGGAAGTTATAAACAGTATAGAACAGCTTGATTCAAGAATAGAGTTTTGGAAAGACGAAAGAGAAAAACTTGATTATGAGACAGACGGACTTGTTATTAAAGTAAATACTCTTGAGCTTTGGGGTATTCTTGGAAACACAACAAAAAGTCCAAGATGGGCAATAGCATATAAGTTTCCTGCAAAACAGGTGTCAACAAAACTTCTTGATATTACATGGCAGGTTGGAAGAACAGGAAAAGTAACTCCTGTTGCTGAGCTTGAAGAGGTTGAAGTATCAGGAAGCAGAGTAAAAAGAGCAAGCCTTCACAATTTTGATGAGATAGAAAGAAAAGATATCAGAATAGGTGACAGGGTAATTATAGAAAAAGCAGCAGAGATAATTCCTCAAGTTGTTAAATCTATAAAAGAAGTGAGAACAGGAGAAGAGGAAATAGTAGTGCCTCCTGTGAACTGTCCTATATGTGATTCTGTTCTTGAAAAGGAAGAGGGACTTGTTGATTTAAAATGTAATAACAAACATTGTCCCGGAAAAATTCAGGGAAGAATAGAATATTTTGTTTCAAGAGATGCAATGAATATTGTAGGGCTTGGGATGAGAATAATTGAGAGATTTTTAGAACTTGGATTTATAAAAGATATAACAGATATATATAAATTGAAAAATTACAGACAGGATATAGCAGGACTTGAAAAAATGGGAGAAAAGAGTGTTGAAAATCTTTTAAATTCCATTGAGGAAAGCAAAAAGAGAGACTATACAAAAACTCTTTATGCTTTAGGTATTCCTTATGTTGGAAAGTTTCTTGGAAATCTTCTTGCAGAGCAGAGCAGAAATATTGACGAGCTTATGAAAATGACAGAGGAAGAACTTCTTACAATCGACGGTGTAGGAGAGAAAGTTGCCAGATCTGTTTACAGCTTTTTCAGAGAACCTGCAAATATAGAAATAATTCAAAAACTAAAAGATGAAGGTGTAAACTTTTCTTTATTACAAGAGTCTAAAGTTGAAAGAGATGTTTTTGAAGGAAAAAATTTCCTTGTTACAGGTAAACTTGAAAAGTTTACAAGAAATGGAATAAAAGAGGAAATAGAGAAATTCGGAGGAAAAAATCTTTCAGCAGTAAGTAAAAATCTTGATTTCCTTATAGTAGGAAAAGATGCAGGAAGCAAATTGAAAAAAGCTCAGGATATTGGAACAATAAAAATATTAACAGAGGAAGAATTTTTCCAGATGATTAACGAAAAAAATGATTAAAAACGTGAGTTAATTTGACTAAGAGCTTACTTTGTGATAGTATTTAAAATGTAAAAATGTAATAAATAAATTAGTACATAGAGAGGAACAAACAAATGGGTCTATTAAAAGCAATATTTGGTACAAAAAATGACAGAGAAGTAAAAAGAATGAGAAAGACAGTTGCTAAAATCAATGCTCTTGAACCTGAATATGAAAAATATTCAGATGAAGAACTTAGAGGAAAAACTGAAGAATTCAAGAAAAGACTTTCAGAAGGGCAGACTCTTGATGATATTCTTGTAGAAGCTTTTGCAGTAGTAAGAGAGGGTTCTAAAAGAGTGTTGAGAATGCGTCACTATGATGTGCAGCTTATTGGAGGAATTGTACTTCACGAAGGTAAAATCACAGAGATGAAAACAGGGGAAGGAAAAACTCTTGTTGCTACAACAGCGATTTATCTTAATGCTCTTACAGGAAAAGGTGTCCACGTAATTACAGTAAACGACTACCTTGCTCAAAGAGACAGAGAGCAGATGGGACAGCTTTATTCATTTTTAGGTTTAACATCAGGTGTAATAATAAACGGACTTGACAATGAGGCAAGAAAAGCAGCTTATCAGGCAGATATCACTTATGGAACAAACTCAGAATTCGGGTTTGACTATTTAAGAGATAACATGGTAAGCAGATTAGAGGACAAAGTACAGAGAAAACTAAACTTCTGTATAGTTGACGAAGTGGACTCAATTTTAATTGACGAGGCAAGAACACCTCTTATTATTTCCGGAGCAGCTGAAAATACTGCAAAACTTTATCAGACATTCTTCCAAGTGGCAACAATGCTTGAAAGAAGCAGAGAGACAGAAAAAATAACAGATATCAGAAAGAAAAAAGAGATGAACTTCCCAGACGAAGTTTGGAAAGATTATGAAGTAGATGAAAAAGGGAAAAATGTTGTTCTTACAGAAAAAGGGGTTAAGAAAGTTGAACAGATGTTAGGACTTGATAACCTTTATTCTTCAAGCCACATCGAACTTACTCACTATTTAATGCAGTCACTTAAAGCAAAAGAACTTTTTGTTAAAGATAAGGATTATTTAGTAAGAGAAAATGAAGTAATCATAATAGACGAGTTTACAGGAAGAGCTCTTGAGGGAAGAAGATATTCTGATGGACTTCACCAGGCAATAGAGGCTAAAGAGGGAGTAAGAATTGCCGGAGAGAACCAGACTCTTGCATCTATAACTCTTCAAAACTATTTCAGAATGTATGAAAAATTATCAGGAATGACTGGTACTGCTGAAACAGAAGCAGCAGAATTTATGCACATTTATGGTCTTGAGGTTGTAATTATTCCTACAAACAAACCTGTTATCAGAAAAGACAACGGAGATATCATCTATAAGACTAAAGAGGAAAAAATAGATGCTATTGTTGATAAAATAAAAGAACTTCACGATAAAGGACAGCCTGTTCTTGTTGGAACAATCACAATTCAAGGTTCAGAACTTTTATCAAACAGATTAAAAGAAATGAATATTCCTCACAATGTATTGAATGCAAAATTCCATGCTAAAGAGGCAGAAATTGTTGCACAGGCAGGAAGATACAAAGCTGTTACTATTGCTACAAACATGGCAGGTAGAGGAACAGACATTATGCTTGGAGGAAATCCGGACTTCATGGCAAAAAGTGAAGTTTCTATGGAAGATGAAAACTACAAAGAGGTTTTAGACAAATATATTGCTCAGTGTGAAACAGAAAAAGAGAAAGTTAAGGCTCTTGGAGGATTATTTATTCTTGGTACAGAAAGACACGAATCAAGAAGAATAGACAACCAGTTAAGAGGAAGATCAGGAAGACAGGGAGACCCCGGAGAATCACAATTCTATCTTTCACTTGAAGATGACTTAATGAAACTTTTCGGTTCAGACAGAGTAAAAACAGTAATGGAAAAACTTGGAATACCAAAAGGTGAACCTATTGCTCATAAAATGATAAGCAAGGCAATAGAAAATGCTCAAAAGAAAGTTGAATCAAGAAACTTTGGAATCAGAAAATCTCTTCTTGAATTTGACGACGTTATGAACAAGCAGAGAGAAGCAATCTATGCAAGCAGAAATGAAGCACTTTCTAAAGCTGATTTAAAAGATACAATTACAGAAATGCTTAGAGGAACAATTCAGTCAGCTGTTATCGAAAGATTTGTTGGTGAATTTAAAGATGAATGGGATATCAAGGGAGTATCTGAATTCTTAAAAGAACACTATGGATATGAAATTGAAAATCTGGATGAATACAAATCTTATGGTATAGAAGAATATGCGGAAAAATTATTTGAAGATGTAGAGGCAAAATATCAGGAAAAAGAACAGGAAGTTACTCCTGAGCTTATGAGAGAAATAGAAAAATATGTTCTGTTTGAAGTGGTAGACAACAGATGGAGAGAGCACTTAAAAGCTCTTGATGGATTAAGAGAAGGAATTTATTTAAGATCTTACGGACAAAAAGACCCTGTAATTGAGTACAAACTTCTTTCAGGAGAACTTTATGGAAGAATGCTTGAAACTATAAAAATGGAAACAACATCTTATATGTTTAAAGTAGTAGTTAAAACAAAAGAGCAGGTGGAAGAAGAAACTGCACTTGACGGAAGTGAAGAAAACCCAGAAGGACTATGTCCATGTGGAAGCGGAAGACCATATAATAAATGTTGTGGAAGATAATCTTAGGAGGATTTTGATTATGAAAAAATTATTAGCTGTAGGAGTATTATTATTAGCAACTGCTTGCAGTTCTGCAAAGGTTTCTGAAAAAAAGGAAATTACAGATGAACAAATGAAAAACTGGCCGGCAACAATATCAAGAACTATAATTGAAGAGTCACTTATTCCTGATTGGTATGGAAATGGAGATCCATTATATTACTTACAAAAAACAGGAAAAATGACTGAAAAAGATTATAATTTCTTAAAGACTCTTTCTACAAAAGAAGAGCTTACAAGTGAAGACAGAGATAAATTTAACTCACTTCTTGACGGATATGTTTCTGACATGGACAGAACTTTCTATCTTGATGATACTAACATAAAAAATCCAAAAGGATTAGTTGACAAAATGGTTGCAGATGCACGTTTAAGAATGGCTAACCCTTCAAACCACATTCAGAATGTAGTTGCATCTCCTGAAGAGTGGGAAGAGATAGTTGCTTTCTCTCAAAAATCAGATTTAGATAAGAAAGATGTAAAGAGATTAAGAAAAATTCTTAATAAATTTATAAAGAGAACAGAGTTTTTCAATGCAAGAAGCTGGTATGGAGCAGAAGTATCAGACAGATTAATGGAGATTATAAACATTACTCAAAAAGGTGTTTTAACTAAACAAGAGAAAAACAATGTAAATGCTAAGGCATTATATATAGCATATCCTACATATTTCTCTGAATTAGAGAACTGGGACAATTAGTAGAAGATAGGTGATAAAAGACCCCTGCTGGCGAAAATATTTTTCAATGCAGGGATTTTTTATCTAAGAAAGATAAATTAAGAATAAAATTCTCGATTTTAAAAATATCTGCGTAATCTATGCAGCGAAACAGAATACAGAAAATTTGACTGTCTGAACGAAGTGAGTTTCAAATTTTCATTCTGTGAGCAATATAGATAGCTGATATTTTTTCTTAGAGAATTTTATTCTTATTTAACATTTTATAATTAACTTTAAGAAGGTGAAAAGTTATGGACAGCAGGGTAACAGCAGATTTACATACGCATACAGTTAATTCTGACGGGACATATACTGTGGAAGAACTTGTGAAAAAAGCAGCTGAAAAAGGTTTGAAAATACTGGCAATAACAGACCATGACACAGTAGACGGACTTCGTGATGAAGAAAAAATAAAAGAGTATGAAAAAAAGTATGGAATTGAGATTATAAAAGGAATAGAGATGTCCTGCAATCTTAATGGAAAAGATGTTCATATTCTTGGATATTTTCTAAATCTTGAAGATAAAAACTTTTTGAAAGAGCTTGACAGAATAGCTGAAATAAGAAACGAAAGAAATGAAAAAATAATAAAGAAACTGGCAGATTTAAATCTTCCTGTAACTATGGAGGAACTTAAAGAGATAGTACAGGGAAATGTTATAAGCAAGGCACATTTTGCAGAAATCATGCTGAAAAAAGGGTATGTAAGCTGTAAATCAGATGCTTTTAAAAACTATCTTGGAAAAACAGGAGCAGCTTTTGTGGAAAAAAGAGATTACAAACCTGCTGATGCAGTGGATATCCTTGTGAAGAACGGGGCTTTTGTTTCTCTTGCACACCCAAAGCTGATTACAGAAAATCTTCAGGAAGTTGAAAGAATTATAACTGATTTAATAAAGCACGGGCTTAGAGGGCTGGAAGTAAATTATTATAGTTTTTCCCAAAAAGACAAAGAGATTTACAGAAAACTGGCAGAAAAATATAATCTTATAATAACAGGAGGTTCAGATTTTCATGGAGGAAACAGAGTGGAAGTTTCTCTTGGGGAAACAGGATTAAGCTGTGAAGAATATGAGAATTTGAAAAAAAGTTTGAAAAATATATAAAAAACAGATAAAATTTAAGTATATACATTTAAAAAAGTATGGAGGTAAAAAATGATAATCGTAACTGGTGCAGCTGGATTTATCGGAAGTGCATTTATATGGAAACTTAACGAAATGGGAATAAAAGATATTTTGGCAGTAGACAAAATGAGAACAGAAGATAAATGGCTGAATTTAAGAAAAAGAGAATATGCAGACTGGGTAGACAGAGATAATCTTTTTGACTGGCTTGCAGTTCCTGAAAACGCAGCTAAAATAACAGGTGTGGCTCACTTTGGTGCTTGTTCTGCAACAACAGAAAAAGACGGAGATTTTTTAATGAGCAATAACTATGGATATACAAAAAAATTATGGCAGTTCTGTGCAAAACAGCAGATAAACTTTGTTAACGCATCATCAGCAGCTACTTATGGTGCAGGAGAACAAGGATATGATGACGACATATCTGTTGAGGCTTATCAAAAACTTCTTCCATTAAACAAATATGGATATTCTAAAAAAATATTTGATGACTGGTCTTTCAAACAGACAGAAACTCCAAAGCAATGGGTAAGCTGTAAATTCTTTAACGTTTATGGTCCTCAAGAGTACCACAAAGGAAGAATGGCATCTATGGTTTTCCATACATTCAACCAATATAAAGCAAATGGAGGAGTAAATCTTTTCAAATCTCACAAAGAGGGATATGCTGACGGTGAGCAGTTAAGAGATTTCGTATATATTAAAGACGTTGTTGATCTGTTATATTATTTCTTAACAGAAAAAGTTGAATCTGGTGTATACAACGTTGGAACAGGAAAAGCAAGAAGCTTTAAAGACTTATCAATGGCAACAATGAGAGCTGCATCAGGAAATGAAAACTTAAAAGAGGAAGATGTGGTTACATTTGTTCCTATGCCTGAAGATTTAAGAGGAAAGTATCAATACTTTACAGAGGCTAAAATGGAAAAAGTAAAAAGAGCAGGATATACTAAAAAATTCCATACATTAGAAGAGGGAGTTTATGACTATGTTGTAAACTATCTTGCTAAAGAGGACCCATATTTATAGGAGGAAAAAATAAATGAACCCATTTTTACTTGTAATTTTACTTGGGATAGTGCAGGGAGTAACAGAATTTCTTCCTATAAGCAGTACAGGGCATATGATTTTGGTTGAAAGATTTATAAACAGTCCAAATATAAGCAGACATTTTATGGACAACTTTCTTGTAATTGTGCAGTTTGGTTCTATAATTTCAGTTCTTCTTTATTTCTGGGGAGATATTCATCCATTTACAAAAGACAAAGAGGTTCTTGTGGAGAGAGTGACTGTTTGGAGCAAAATAGTTGTAGGAGTAATTCCTGCTGCTGTTATTGGTTTTATGGCTGATGACTATATAACAGAGATGTTTATGGGAAATACCAAAATAGTTGCAGTTATGCTTATTGTTTACGGGGTAATTTTATATTTCATAGAGGACAAAATAAGCAAAACAAGAAAGATAACTTCATTAAAAGATATTTCATATAAAATGGCACTGGCAGTGGGATTTTTC
>OGZM01001167.1_pt1 | contig 23871 bp, 26 predicted proteins | sample 1576821 | NCBI WGS metagenome assembly OGZM01 (sample SAMEA3541491, study PRJEB24748) | human gut metagenome | biome: human gut; feature: human-associated habitat; material: faeces | place: China | collected 2012
GTGGTGCGGCGCAGGAATGGAAAGCGGGGTAAAGGAATGGCAACAAAGAAAGAGAAAACCAAAGAACAGAGGATAAAGACCGAAAAGACCAGACTTAAGGGAATTTTCAAGGACTTAGACGAAAACAAAAGAAAATTAGTAACGCCGCTGATAGAAAAGGCTGCATTTATGAGCATTGAGCTGGACGACTTGCAGGCGAAACTTGAAAAAGACGGCTGGACGAGTGAGTACCAGAACGGGCAGAACCAGTGGGGAACAAAGAAAAGCCCAGAGGCAGAAACTTACATAGCGCTTAGTAAGAACTATGCAGCAGTGATTAAGCAGCTTACGGAATTAGTACCAGCTGCGAAACGAAAGACAAGCAGGCTGGCGGCTTTGCGGGAAGAGTAAGCAATATTGCCGCCTTATCGAAATTATATCTATGAGTACCACGCAAAGATTACAAGCGGCGAAATCATAGCGGGAAAATGGATAAAGAAAATATACGAAATCATTATAAACGGGCTGCAAAAGCAGGAGTATTTTTTTAATGCAAAGGCTGCGAATAAGGCTATACGGTTCATAGAGAACTTTTGCCACCACAGCAAAGGACGTAATGATTTAATCAAGTTGGAGCTATGGCAGAAAGCCATAGTTTCTGTTATTTTTGGCATACAGGACGCAGAAAAAATACGTATTTTCCGTGAAATTTTTATTGTAATTGGCAGAAAAAACGGAAAAAGTTTATTTGCATCTGCGATTATTGCATATATGGCGTACTTAGAGCCGGAGTATGGACAAGAAATATACTGCTTAGCGCCGAAATTAGACCAAGCGGCGCTGGTGTATGACGGATTTTATCAAATGGTACAGGCAGAGGACGAGTTAGCGGAGCTGGCAAAGAAACGGCGCAGCGATATTTATATTGCGGAGAGCAACACGGTAATAAAACCGATTGCTTTTAATGCCAAGAAGTCAGACGGATTTAACCCGCAGCTTGTGGTATGTGATGAAATGGCAGCATGGAGCGGGGACGCTGGACTAAAGCAGTATGAGGTTATGAAATCCGCTTTAGGCGCACGTACTCAACCTATGATATTGAGCATAAGCACTGCCGGATATATCAACGACAGTATTTATGATGAACTAATGAAACGTAGCACAAGTTTCTTGAAAGGAAACAGCAAAGAGCGCAGGCTATTACCATTCCTTTACATGATTGATGATGTGGAGAAGTGGAACGACATAGACGAACTGAAAAAGGCTAACCCTAACATGGGCGTATCCGTAAAAGAAAGTTTCTTTATGGACGAGATAGCAGTAGCAGAGGGCAGCTTAAGTAAAAAAGCAGAGTTCCTTACAAAGTATTGCAATATCAAGCAGAACAGCTCTATTGCATGGCTGGAATATCAGACAGTAGAGAACGCCGGAGTAGAAAAGACCTTAGAGGACTTTAGGGACTGCTACGCAGTGGGCGGTATCGACTTAAGCCAGACAACGGACTTAACGGCAGCCAGTGTGGTTATTCAGAAAGACGGTACACTGTATGCGTTTACACAGTTCTTTATGCCACGGGGTAGGCTGGAATACTTACAGGCTACGGACGGCGTGCCGTATGACATATTCGTTAAAAAGGGGCTGATAACCTTAAGCGGCGAGAATTACGTAGATTACCACGACGTTTACGGCTGGTTTACTATGCTGCTGGAAGATTACGGCATACGACCGTTGAAAATCGGCTACGACAGATACAGCGCCCAGTACCTTATTACCGATATGGCAAATTATGGTTTTCACATGGACGACGTTTACCAAGGCGAAAACCTTACACCAGTTATACGGGAGTTTGAGGGCATCATAAAAGACGGCGATTTTAAGATTGCCGATAACAATTTACTAAAGACACATTTCTTAAATGTTGCGCTTAAGCACAACATGGAAACAAGAAAATTTAGACCTATAAAAATCGAGCAGCGGGCGCATATCGACGGCTTTGTATCTGTCATAGATGCAATGACCGTGCGGCAGAAATACTGGGAAGAGTGCGGCGAGCTGCTTAAAAATGCCGCATAGAAAGGAGTGTAAACGGCATGAAATTTTTAGACTATCTTTTTCATGGCAAAGAGTTAAAAGCCATAGGTAATTATTTCAAAATGCTGAACGGATACAGCCCGACGTTTACCAGCTTTAGCGGCGGCGTGTATGAAATGGATTTGACCAGAACGGCTATAAATAATTTTGCCACACATTGCAGCAAGCTAAAGCCGGAGATAGAGGGCAGCGCCCTTAAGTCGCTGGAAAAGACATTGCAGCATAAACCCAACTACTTTATGGATACAACAAAATTTATAAAGCGTCTGGCAACGTATGTAGCGGTGGAACACACCGCTTTTATTATACCTATCGAGGACGAATACGGGCGCTTATGTGGCTGGTATCCGCTGCGGGCTGAACGCTGCGAGGTGGTAGAGAGCGAGGGACAATTATATTTACGGTATCTGTTTGCAAATGGCAGCTATGGAGCTATTGAGTTTGAGCGTGTAGGCATTATGACAGACTTTGAATATAAAGACGACCTTTTCGGAGAGAACAACAGCACGCTTGCACCAACTATGCAGTTGATACATACGCAGAATGAGGGAATTATAAACGCTGTAAAAAATTCGGCAAATATCCGTTTTCTGGCAAAGGTGGCAAATATGCTGAAACCAGAGGATATAAAGAAAGAGCGGGAACGCTTTACAGAGGATAACTTAAGCGCCGACAACGATAGCGGCATGATTATTTATGATAACAAGTTTAGTGAGCTGAAACAGGTAGAAAGCAAACCGTATACGCCAAACGCATTGCAGATGCAGCACATACAGGAAAATGTATGCACGCATTTTGGTACAAATATGGATATTCTGCAAAATAAATTTGATGAAAATACGTGGAATGCTTACTACGAGGGGAAAATAGAGCCGTTTGCAATACAGCTATCGCTTGTTATGACAAATATGAGCTTTACAGAGAGAGAAAGAGCCTGCGGCAATGCTATTTTCTTTTCTGCAAACCGCCTACAATACGCCAGCAACGCCACAAAGTTAAGCGTAAGCACACAGCTTTTTGACCGTGCGCTACTGAACAGAAACGGCGTAATGGATATATGGAACATGGCACACGTTGAGAACGGGGAAAAGTATTATATCCGAAAGGAATATACAGAGGTAAGCGAACTGCACAAAGGAAGTGAGCAGCCAGTTATCATACAGCAAGTACCGCAGCAGACAGAACCAGCAGCGGGAGAAGAGCCGCAGAACGGACAGGAAGAGAAAGAGGGTGTAAATAATGCCAGTTAAGAAAGAGCGGGAATATAGAACGCTGGTAGCGCCTCTGGCTGCGCAGAGTTCCGGCGAAAAGCGCTTACAGTCGGAGTGCTACGTAGAGGGCTACGCTACTACATTTAATGCGCCATACCTTTTATATGAGTTTGAGGACGGCACAAAGATTTACGAAAGAATAGACGCACACGCATTAGACAGCGCAGACATGAGCGACGTTATCATGCAGTACGACCATGAGGGCAGAGTATTTGCCAGACAGTCAAATAATACGCTGATTTTAGAGCCGGACGTAAAGGGGCTTTTCGTGGCAGCAGACTTAAGCCGGACAGACTTAGCCCGTGGGCTATATCAAGACATAAGCGCAGGAATGATTACTAAAATGTCATGGGCGTTTACAGTGGCAGAGGAAAGCTACGACAGAGAAACACATACAAGAACAATTTTGAAAATCAAAAAGGTTTATGATGTATCAGCCGTGAGTATTCCGGCAAATAACGATACTGAAATAAGCGCCCGTGCTTTTGCGAGTAGGAGTTATGAGCGGGAGCGGCAGGAGTTGCTTAAGAGGCGGGCAGCAATACTAAAGATTAAGGCGAGCTTATAAAAATCAAAACAAAAAAGGAGAACACAGACTATGAGATTAAAGGAAATTGAGGCAAGATTAGCCGAAATCAAAGAAGAGCTTAACACCAGAGCGGCAGAGCTTACGGACGAGGAAATTACAAAACTGGAAACAGAGGTAACAGACTTACAGGAAGAGCGTACCGCTTTACTGACAGCGGCAGAGAAACGTAAAAAGCTGCTTGAAAGAATTGCAGCAGGAGAGCCGACAGGTGGAGCGGGAGCAGATACCACGCTGCTTAGAAATTTCAAGGGAGCAGGCGGCGCAGGAGCAGGAGAAACAGAGGACAAATACGACACTATGGCATACAGAAAAGCGTTTATGAATTATGTATGCAGAGGCGTTGCTATTCCGGCAGAGTACAGAGCGGCTGAAACCACCACTACAGCAGACAGTGGCGCTGTAATTCCGACAACTATTATGAATGAAATCATTCAGAAACTGGAAAGCTACGGCAGCATTTATGCAAAGGTGCGCAAGATTAACGTACAGGGCGGCGTTTCCATTCCGATTGCAGACTTAAAGCCTACTGCGCACTGGATTGCAGAGGAAAAGAGCAGCGACGACCAGAAAGCATCTGCTAAAAATTCCGTAACATTCAATTATTACGGTTTGGAGTGCAAAATTTCCCAGAGCATTTTAGCGAATGTAGTAACGCTGAAAATGTTTACTGATTTGTTTGTACCTATGGCAACAGAGGCAATGGTAAAGGCTATTGAAATTGCCATTTTCAACGGTACAGGTGAGGGGCAGCCGCTGGGTGTTCTTAAAGACAACAGGGTAACAACTGTAATTACTCTGACACCGGAAGAGTACGCAAGCTGGAACGGCTGGCACAAGGTAAAAGGTAAAATGAAAAAGGCGTACAGAAACGGCAGCTTTGTTATGAACCAGTCCACTTTTGATACTGGCATTGACGGTATGGAAGATAAGAACGGGCAGCCTATCGGACGCACAAACTACGGCGTGAATGGAGAGGAAACATACCGTTTCATGGGTAAGAATGTGGAAACTGTAGAGGACGACGTTTTACCGAGCTGGGACGACGCAAACGAGGGCGACGTAATCGCAGTATTTATGAATTTCTCTGATTACGTTATCAATACCAACATGGAAATGCAGGTAGTGAAGTGGACAGACCACGACAACAACAAGATTAAGAATAAGTGCTTAATGGTAGTGGACGGCAAAGTAGCTGACGCTGCGGGTATTATCTTAGTTAAAAAGGGCGTAAAAGCAGTGTAAGAAAGCGAGGTAGAGCATGAAAGGATACTTAGACGCAAAAGAGCTGGAAAGCTATAAGAAAGAGGATTTGCAGGAACTGGCAAAGCAACTGGGCGTAGATGCAGAAGGAACAAAGAAAGAAATTGCTGCACGCTGCGCAGCCGTCGAGGTAGATATACCAGACGACAGCGAGCTTACGGAAGAGGATAAAAAAGTAGCAGCAGAGGCAGCAGCGAAAGCCGAAGAAGAGAGAAAGGCGGCAGAGGCAGCAGCAAAAGCCGAAGAAGAGAGAAAGGCGGCAGAGGTAGCAGCAAAAGCCGAGGAAGAGAGAAAGGCAGCAGCAAAAGCCGAGGAAGAAAAGAAAACAGCAGGGCTGGTAAAAGTGAGAGCAAAGAACCGTTTTCTTGATAAGGAATTGAACCAGATTAAGGATACAGGAGATACTTACACAGTAACCAGAGAACGTGCAGCAGTTCTGGTAAATGCAGGAGTAGCGGAAGAAACAGAGTAAGAAAGAGGGTGCAGGCTATGGCAGCAACTGCCACAACATTAACCGAAAAGATGCGGGCGGCGCTGCGTATCAGCAGCACAAGCGAAAAAATCACGGAAGAAATAAACGACTGCATAGCCGCCTGCAAAATGGATTTGCAGGACGTAGGCGTAAAGAAACTGGAAGAAACAGACGCACTGATTATTAGAGCCATTACGCTATACTGCAAGGCAGAATTTGGATACTCTGATAAATCAGAGCAATTCTGGAAATCTTACGAGTGTCTTAAAATGCACTTAAGCCTATCCAGTGAATACACAGGCGGCGTTACGCCAGATACTGCGGACGACGAAGTAGGAGAGCAGGATATTAAGGATTTGTTTGGATAGGAGAAATAAGAGTAATGGCAATTAAGAGAGTTACATACGATACCCTTAAATTTCTGGTAGCGGAAATTAAAGAACGCTATGCAGAAAAAGGCGACATAGGGGCGCTGGGGGGGCTTGATAAGGTAGCTGTAGAAAATCTTACAGAGGATTTGAAAAGCATTATAAACGGGAAAGCAGACGCAGCTACAACGCTTGCAGGCTATGGAATTAAAGACGGAATGACCGCAACAGAGGTAGCCGCCGCTATTTCCACAGCGATTGCAGGGACAGACCACTTAAGCCGTGTAATGGTAGACAGCACGGGAGACATTGATACAGTAGCGGACGACGCAGAAAAGAAAATTTACATGGTAAAAAATGCCAGTGGAGAGGCAGGAAACCTTTACAGCGAATACATGGTAATTAACGGTAAACTGGAAAAGGTGGGAGACTGGAAAGTAGACTTAAGCAGTTATGCAAAGACTACGGAAGTAACGGCAGCCATTGCAAATGCACTGACAACATACGCAAAGACCGCAGACGTAACAAAAGCAATCAACGAGGCAGTAGCGGGACTTATCCAGCTGGACGATTTAAGCGTAACAGTTACGGGCGCAGGCAATGTGATTACAGGGCTTGCGTATGATAACAAAACAGGCAAATTTACAGCTACAAAAGGAATAACGGCACTGACAGCAGCAGACCTTACAGAAATTACGCAGCAGGAAATAAAAGCCTTGTTTGCATAAGTGAGGTGCTGGCATGAGGTGGTTTAGCTTTACCAGCTTAAAGGCATTGGTACAGGAAATGAAAGCCAGAGAAAGCAGCAATATGCAGGCTGTAAATAATACGTTTTCAGAAGTTTACGAAAACATGGAAACATTGGACGGGCGCATAGATGCCTTAGAGCATAAAACAGATGCTGCATATCTGGGTAACTGCTATTGCGGTAGCGTTTATTTGGGCTATGTGTCCGAAACGGACACCTAAAAGAGAGGTAAGGTATGGACTGGATAGACGAAATAACGCTGATAAGCGAGGCAAGCGAAAAAGACAGGGTAAACAAAAACGGATTTGCGACAAAGCCGAAAGAAAGCACCCGTACTGTATTTTGTAATAAAAAATCAGTGGGGTATAGCGAGTATTTCAAGAGCCAGCAGACAGGAAAGCTGGTAGAGGCAAAGTACGAGGTACATAAGGCAGATTATGGCGGCGAGGACGTAGTAGAAGTAAACGGGCGGCGCTATTTTGTACTTAAGACCTACGATACAGGAACAGACACCATAGAGCTTACGCTTACAGATTTACGCCACAGAAACGAGGTGTAAGCATGGGAGAGTTTAACACAGTCGGGCTGGAAGATATTATAGACGCTTTCAGCCGGAGAGAGGCGGATACAGTTGAGGCAGTCCCCAAAATGCTTAAAGCTGGTGCTGATGTGCTGATAGAGGCACAGAGAGCAGAGGCACAGGCAATGGGACTGAACGAAACGGGCGGTTTTATCAATTCCATAAAAGCCACGGACGTAAAGGGCGACGATACGGAGAAATACGTAGAGATATACCCACAGGGACGGGCAAAGCATGGAAACGACAGAAAAGGAGATAAAAGCAAGGTGCGCTATGCAACAATCGGCTTTGTGGCAGAGTACGGCACAAGTAGCCACGCTGCACGCCCTTATATGACAGTGGCAAACGAAAAGGCGCACGAAAAGGTAGTAGAGGCACAGCGCAGTATATGGGAGAGTGAAACAGGCGAATGAGTATACAGGAGATTTTAGAAAGCGCAGGGTTGCCAGCCCAGAGAGGCGTTTACACTGGACGGGATAAGCCAGACGCATATTATACGTTTCTGCGGCTGCTGGGTACGCCTGCGGTAAATGCAGACGACGAAGAGAAAGAGCGCAGGGAAATGTATAGAGTTACGCTTTTCCATAAGGGCGATTTTGAGGCGCAGCTTGATAAGACAAAAGAGGTATTGAAAGCAGCAGGCGTTTATATTAACAGCATAGACGCAGAAAGCTACGAAACAGAAACGGGGTACTGGTTAGTGCCTATCACAGTCGAGATTTTGAAAGAGGAGTGATTAAACAATGACACTGGGACTGAAAGATTTATATTACGCCGTATGCACAGAGGCAGACGGAGCAGAGAGCTACGGGACACCTAAGAAAATGGCAGAGGCAATGAGCGCCGATTTATCCGTAAAGACAGCAGACGGCAGCTTGTATGCAGACGACACATTAAGCGAGAGCGTCACGGAGTTTGCAAGCGGAACGCTTAAGCTGGGAATTAAAGACCTTACGCCGGAAGTGCTGGCAGAGCTGCTGGGGCAGGCAGTAGATAAGAACAGCGTAGTATGGGCGGGAAAAGAGGACGAGCCGCCGTATGTTGCTGTAGGGTTCAGAGCTAAGAAAACGGGTGGTAAATACCGTTACGTATGGCTGCTTAAAGCAAAATTTAAAGTACCGTCTGAAAAGTACGAAACAAAGGGCGAGAGTATCAAGTTTAACACGCCGGACATTGAGGCATCTTTTACAACAAGAAAGAAAGATAACTTGTGGAAAGCAGACTTTGTGGGAACAGAGGAAAGCGCAGCGGCTAAAACGTGGTTTACAGCAGTGCCGGAAAAGGCAGCAGCAATGGAAAGTGTATAAAACAGGAAAGGAGAGAGGCGTAGCATGGGCTGCGCCTTAATTTTATATCATGGGAGCATTAAAGAGCGGGGCTTTTCCCGTAGAGCTGAACGGCAAAGAATATGGTTTACTTTTTTCACTGAACGCATTAGACGAAGTACAGGAAAAGTTTGGGGGCTACGACAAATTAAGTGAGGTATTCAATAAAGATAACCCAAACCTTTTTAAAGATACAAGGTGGTTACTTACGCTGCTTATTAACGAGGCACTTTTAGCAGAGGACGAAAACGCCCAGCTGCTTGAAGAGAAGAGGGTAGGCAGACTGATACACGCAGGAAATTTGCAGGAAGTACAGAACGCTATTTTTAAATCGTTCTACAGAGGAACTGCGGGAGACAACAGCGACACAGAGAACGAAAACGACGGAGAAGAAACAACAGAAGAGGGAAACAGGGCAGCCGTGCAGGAAAGTTAGATACTGCACGGCTTTTGTATATTGCAGTAGTGCTTTTGAGATACAGGGAACGTGAGGCATGGAGAAAAACACCATACCAGATAACGACACTGTTTAAATATCACAAGGAATATAACCCGCACATTTTCCGACAGGAACAGGCGGGAACACCAGCAGCTACAGAAAACATGGACGATATAGACATAGCGTTAGGGGGCTTTTAATTATGGCAGATAAGACGCAGAACGTCAAAACAAGGTTAAGTTTTGACGGAGAGGCAGAGTATAAAGCAGCCTGCAAGGAAATTAACAGCACCCTTAAAGTGCTTAATTCTGAAATGAAACTTGTAACGGCTGAATATAAGGACAATGCAAGCAGCGTAGATGCGCTGAAAGCAAAGCAGGCGGTACTACAGAAAACATACGACGAGCAGGCAAAAAAGGTAAAAGAAACCGAGGCGGCTTTAGAAAAATGTCGCAAGGCAACAGGAGACAATAGCGAAGAAAGTAAAAAACTTGAAACCCAGTTAAATTACCAGAAAGCAGCGCTTGTAAAGACAGAGCAGGAATTAGGCAAAACGACTGACGAAATGGAAAAAGCAGAAAAAGCCGCTGACGAAATGGGAAAGGAAATAAAAGACAGCGGGGAACAGGCAGACGACGCAAAGGGAAAATTTTCTGGATTTACAAGCGTGCTAAGCGGAATGGGTACAGCGCTTAAAGCAGCAGCAGCGGCGACGGCGGCAGCAGTTGCGGGAGCGGCAACAGCCATAGGAGCGCTTACCACAAAAGCGATAGAGGGATACGCAGCACAGGAACAGCTTGTAGGCGGTGTAGAAACTCTTTTCAAAACGTCGTCTGATACGGTTGTTGGTTATGCAAACGACGCATATAAAACAGCCGGAATGTCTGCAAATGAGTACATGGAAACAGTTACCAGCTTTTCAGCGTCGCTGCTTGCCAGTATGAATAATGACACGGCAGCGGCAGCAGAAAAGGCAAACGTGGCAATTACGGATATGTCAGACAATGCAAATAAAATGGGTACTGATATATCGCTTATACAGAACGCCTATAACGGTTTTGCAAAGCAGAATTATACCATGCTGGATAACTTAAAACTGGGATATGGCGGTACAAAAGAGGAAATGCAGCGACTGCTTGATGATGCAAGCAAGCTATCCGGCATTAAGTATGATATTTCATCATATTCAGACGTTGTAGACGCTATTCACGTCGTACAGACGGAAATGGGCATAACAGGGACAACGGCAAAAGAGGCAAGTACAACAATAGAGGGTTCGGTTAGTTCTATGAGTTCAGCGTGGGACAACTGGGTAGCTGGAATGGCAGACAGCGAGGCGAATTTCTCACAGCTTACAAGCAATCTGGTAGACAGTATTGTAACAGTGGTAGGGAATATAGCACCGAGGGTAATAGAAACAGTGCCGAGGCTGGTAAGCGGACTGGGAGAAATCGTAGAGCAGCTTGCAACGTATATACCACAGGTTATACAGGAGTTATTACCGCCTTTAATGAGCGGCGTACAGGACTTGCTTAATACGCTGGTTGGAATGCTGCCGGAAATGATAAGCATAATCGGGCAGATTATACCGACAATCATAGATACGCTGCTTACTATATTACCGCAGCTTTTAGAGGCAGGCGTACAGATTATTACGGAATTGGCGCAAGGTATCGCACAAGCGTTACCTACATTGCTGCCAACAATCGTAACGGTGGTTACGAACATTGTAACCATGCTGATAGAAAATATACCGTTGCTGATTACAGCAGCATTACAGCTGCTTACGGGGCTGGCACAGGGGCTGGTAGCAGCGCTGCCCGTACTGATTGAGGCACTGCCGGAAATCATAACGGCTATCATAAATGCACTGGTTGAGGGCATACCGCTTATTATCGAAAGTGCGGGCGATATTATAGTTGCATTGATTGACGGCATCATAGATGCAATACCGCTTTTAATCGCAGCCATACCGCAGATTATAGCAGCCATTGTAACAGGACTGATTACGGGGCTGCCTAAGATTTTGACGGCGGCAGGCAAGCTGGTAACGACAATCATAAATAAAATAAAAGAGCTACCTACTCTGATACCGCAGGCAATCGCTGCGGGCATTGAGAAAATAGCAGAGTGGGGCGCAAATATGCAGGAAAAAGGCGGCACAGTTATAACAAATTTTGTAACGAAAGTTATAGATATTGTTAAGGAGCTGCCGCAGAAAATCTGGAACAGTATAGTAAGCGCAGTAACCAGAGTGGCTACGTGGGGCGCAAATATGCAGACCAAAGCCAAAGAAGTAATGAACACAATGCTTACGAACATTGTAACGATTGTGAAAGAAACGCCTGCTAAAATCTGGAACAGTATAGTAAGCGCAGTAACCAGAGTGGCTACGTGGGGTAACAATATGCTTGCGAAAGCCAAAGAGGTAATGAATGCCATGGTAACAGGCGTTATTACGATTGTTAAGGAACTGCCGCAGAAAATCTGGAACAGCATAGTAGGGGCAGTAACCAGAGTGGCTACGTGGGGTAACAATATGCTTGCGAAAGCCAAAGAGGTAATGAATGCCATGGTAACAGGCGTTATTACGATTGTTAAGGAACTGCCGCAGAAAATCTGGAACAGCATAGTAGGGGCAGTAACCAGAGTGGCTACGTGGGGTAACAATATGCTTACGAAAGCCAAAGAGGTAATGAATGCCATGGTAACGGGCATTGTTACGATTGTTAAGGAAATACCGCAAAAGATTTATAACAGCATTTCTGGTGCAATTACCAAAGTGGCTACATGGGGTACAGAAGTAAAGAACAAAGCCGTAGAGGGAATGAAAAATGTAATTACTGGAATAACAGACGTATTTAAGAATATTGGCAGTACGTTTGCCGGGTTCGGTAAAAACATGGTAGAGGGCATCTGGAACGGCATAAACGGAGCTACGCAGTGGATAAAGGACAAAATAAGCGGCTGGGTAGGCAATGTTACCGACTTCCTTAAGGATTTATTTGGAATTGCCAGCCCGTCTAAGCTGATGCGTGACGAAATCGGCGTATATCTGGCGCAGGGTATCGGCGTTGGCTTTTCTAATGAAATCGGCGGCGTTAAGAAAATGATTGAGGACAGCGTACCGCAGGAGTTTGACGTAGACGCAAAGGTAAATGTAGGCAATGAATTTAAGTATGATAACGACGACAAAAAGCCAAAGCCGAGAGGCGGCAGTGCAGCAGGCGGCGTAGTTGTCAATCAGTATATTTATGCGAATACCACGGACTATGCAAAACAGCAGAAAGAGGCAGCCCGACAGTTCAGAATGATAGCAAGGACGGTGTAACACATGGAAAATGAAAAATTGACTTACATAAATTCAAGGGGCGAGCGGTTAGAGCTGGGAGTAGACAGCGTATACCATTGCAATATAAGTAAAGACGTAGAGGGCATTTCCGGCGTTACGAGCGTCATTTACAGCACAAATAGTATGGGACAGCACGGCGACACCTACGTAGGGCAGCGTATCGAGGCGAGGGACATAGACGTAGTGGGACATATCAACACACGGGACAAGGCGCAGGCATTGGAACTGCGCCGCCGTATGCTTAAGATATTTAACCCAGAGCTTAGCGCTACGCTGGTGTATGAGTACGGCGGCTTTAAGCGTGTGATTGATTGCAGGGCGTATGGAGAGCCTAAGATACTAAAGAAAGAGGTACTTTATGAGTTTGATTTACAAATAGAGTGCCTTAACCCGTTCTGGCGGGAAGAGGAAGAAACAAAAGAGGATATAGCAAGCTGGGTGGCTGCGTGGCATTTCCCTTGCGTTATCGAAAAGGATGGCACAAAGAGCATGATATACGGATACCGAGCGGAAAGCGTAATAGTGGACTGCTACAACGAGGGCGACGTATCAACAGGAATGAGGATAAGGTTTACAGCACTGGGGACAGTTTCAAACCCGATACTGCTTAATGTGGATACCGAGGAATTTATACAGATTAACGCCACTATGAAAACGGGCGACGTGATAGAGATTAACACGAAGTACGGCAGCAAGGGCGCTAAGCTGATAAGGGACGGCGTAGAAACCGACTATTTCCGCTACATTGATGTAGACAGTACATTTATGCAGCTTGCCATAGGCGACAATATGTTTAGGTATGATGCAGCCAGCGGCGTAAATTCTCTGGAAGTATCCATATTCTACAGCAAGGAATTTTTAGGAGTGTGACGGTATGGAGCTTAGAGTATTCGACAAGACAGTACAGCCGCTGGGAGCTATAGACGAGCTGGCAAGCCTGCTATGGCATACAAAGTATTTTGACGTAGGAACTTTTAGCCTGCTTGCGCCGATTACGGACAATAACAGCCGTTTGCTGGTAGAGGGTAACTTAATAACCAAGCACGACGGAAAAAAGGAAGTAAAGACCGCTGACGGCGGCGTATGGCGCAGGGCAGCGCAGATAACCTACGTACACATTACCAAAGACGAGAACGGCTTAGAGCAGTTAGAGGCACAAGGCTATATGCTTAGCTGGTGGCTTAATAAGCGCTGCATTTATCCGCAGATTGTGGCGACAGGTACAAACCAGTATCTTATAAACCTTATGGTAAAGAACAACTGCGGCAGCGCAGCAGGAACAAAGCGGCGTTTTCCATTGCTTACATTTCTGGCGCAGGAAACCATAGACGGCGTGGCGGTTGAATATGCAAACGAGGTATACGCACAACTGGGGCAGGAAGTAAAGGCAAGGGCGCAGGCTGGAAAGCTGGGCTATGACATTCTGCTTAACGAAAGAGAGAGACTGTTTGGCTTTTATCTGTATAAGGGCAATGACCTTACAGCCACAAATACCGAGGGTAACACACCCTGCATATTTTCAAGAGATTTTGATAATGTCAACGAGCAGGAATATACAGCCAGTATAGAGAACTGCGGCAACTTTATTTATGTGCAGGGAGCAGCTGACGACGACGGCAGCCAGCCAGTAACCACAGTGGACGGCGAGGGCGCAACGGGGCTGGATTTAGTAGAGGTATTCTGCGACGCTACGGACATTGCCAGAAAGTACCAGCAGGGGGAAACAGAGGTAACAATACCGCTGAATACCTATATTGCAATGCTGAAAACGAGAGGCAGCGCAGAACTGGAAAACTACGGCAAGAACATAAATTTTGTAAGTACCATAAATACAAATTCAAACTTAAAATTTAAGGCTGATTTTGATTTAGGCGACCGTATTACTTGCAAAGAAACCAAGTGGGGCATACAGATAGATGCACGCATTACAGAAGTAGCAGAAACATACCAGAAAGGCGAGGAAACCATAGAGGCGACTTTTGGCGACAGCCTGCCGACACTGGTAGACCAGATTAGGAAAGTGAGGTAGCAGAAATGGCAAACAGCTTACCGTTTAATGCCGTGGCAGTAGACGGAGAGTACGACAGGGTATATAAAGCCGAGGATTGGGCGTGGTACTTTGCTACTTTCATTGCAAACGGCATTTTTCCAAAGCCAAGCGACGGGCTACAGGTGGTAGCTTACAGCGGCATGGAAATAAGAGTAAATGCAGGCTATGCCTTTATAAACGGCTACGCCTTTAGAAATCCTGCAACGCTTAGCGTAACACTGGATACGGCAGAGGGAGCGCTTAACAGGGTGGACAGGGTAGTAGTTCGCTGGGATTTGCCGCAAAGAGATATGTATATTGCGGTGCTGAAAGGCACACCGTCTGCAAAGCCGACAGCAACGGCAGTAACACGCACTACGGAAATATGGGAGCTTGCGCTTGCAGATATTTACGTAGGCAAGGGCGTAACAAGGATACAGACGCAGAACATCACAGACCAGCGGTTTAATAGCGCAGTCTGCGGCATTGTAACAGGAACGGTGGAAGAGATAGACGCAAGCGTGCTTACAAAGCAGTTTACGGACTTTTTCAACACCTACAGCGCAGCCGTGCTGGACGAGTTCAGCGCATATAAGCAGAGTATGGAAAAGTACCTTACAGAGATTGCGGGCGTATATGACAGCTACGTAAGCAAGACAGAGGGCTTATTTGCACAGTATGAGAGCCAGTTTAACGAAAGATACAGCAGTTTTGAAAGCACGCTTGACAACTGGGACAAGGAACTTTTAAGCGCCTATACAGAATTTATGGCAAAAATTAAGTTATTCCAGTCGGACGCTGAAAACGAATTTAACACATGGTTTGAGAGTATCAAGGACAAGCTGGGCGAGGACATAGCAGGCAGCCTGCAACTGCAAATTGAAGAGCTGGCAGCAGCCATGCAGGAAGTGAAAAAGCAGGCAGAGGCAGGCACGAAAGAAACAAAAGAGGCAATAGCAGCGCTGGACGAGCGACTTAAGAGAGTAGAAAGCGGCTGGGGCATTGACTATAAGCATGATGCTGTACTGGGATTGTGTTACATGGGTGCAGCATACATGAGCCAGCATTACGAAAGAACAGTAGAAACGGCAGTGTTAGGGGCTACCTACGTGGGTAATTCCTATCTTGCAAATACATTTTAGAAAGGCGGCAGACCATGAAAGGATTTCCTAAAGTATTAAAGACAAAAGAGGATTATTACAACTGCCTTGCTATGGTAGCAAGCGGAGAACTGGCGGCAGCAGATTTGCTGGCGAAAATCGAGAGCGCAGAGAACCAGCGTTATATTGAGTGTGGCGTAGCAGCTGTAGAGGAAGAGAAAAAGGCGGTTACGGTATATTACTGCGACGAGGCAGCGGTAGGTATGAAATTCGTAGCGGGCGACGTATCCGGCACGGTGCAGGGAGTAACACATATCCAGACCGACGAGGCAGCGGCAGCAGGAGAGGCAGGAAACGACAGAACAGCCCTTACACTTTCCAAAGCGGTAAAAGCGGGCTGCAAGGTAATTGCGCTGGAACGCACAGACACCGTGGCAGGAATGACAACAGACGACATTGCAGCACTGAAAGGAGTATTAAAGCAGTATGAGTAGATTATTAGTGGACGACGTTACAAAGACCGACGCAAGGGCACTTTTGAACGTAAATAAAATGGCTACAATCAGCGATATTGTAGCACCGAGCAATGAGTACATTTACGCCAGCGGAGCAAATGAGCTGACTGTAGTAGAGGGCTGCGTAATTGCCGTGGGCGGCGCTGGAATTTTCAAGACAGCAAATACAATTCTTACGGCTGCTAATCTGGACGCAGGCAGCGCTTTTGCGGTAGGTAAGGACTATTACGTATATATCTGCGACAGCAGAATTGACAGCGCAGACGAGAAATACGTAATTTCCCTTAACTCTACATACCCGACAGGCTGGAACGCTACAAACAGCCGTAAAATCGGCGGCTTTCATTATGGACGCTGCCGCAAGGTGGACAGCAATTTACAGCCGCTTAATGGCAGCAGTGTTATTTTTGGCACAGGCTGGGAAAGTGCAGTAAGCAACGGCATTGTACCACGTTCTGTATGGACACTGGGACACCGCCCGAAATGCAGCCCGGAGGGTATGGTATATTTAGGCGGCGGCACATGGGTAGATATTTACCTTAATTCTGACGACGGAGCAAAGGGCTTGAAATCAGAGTACGGCTGCGCACCTATGACGGGTACAGAAAGCATGAACTGGTACAACTTTGTAGAACGTCTGGCAAAGAGCGGTAAACGCCTGCCGAACTATGCGGAATTTTGCGCTTATGCTTTTGGCAGCCCTGCCGGACTGGATAACGCAAATACAAACGCATGGAGCGCCACCAGCAACACAGGTAGGGGCGTAACAGGCAGCGTGGTAAATGCCGTTTCTTCCGTGGGCGTTGTAGATGCCGTGGGGCGTGTCTGGGAGTGGCTGGACGAGCTTATTACAAGAGCGGAACACGCCACAAATGCAGACTACCACGCAAGCGTAGCGTGGGGCTGGGACAAGAAAAGCCCATTGAACACAGGCGAGAAGTCTTACGACGTTGGTAACATTTACCAGTATTACGCATATTCTCTGGCGGCGCTGCTAGCGGGCGGCTGCTGGAGCAATGGGGCGAATTGCGGCGCTCGTGCCGTGACTTGCAACCTTTACCCGTGGGATGTCAATACGTACATTGGCGCTCGTGGGGCGTGTGACTCTCTGTAGACGGCGGGCGAAAGCCCAGCCGGATAAACGGGGGTAAGGCATGGACATACAGACAAAAACAGATATTATACACCAGAAAATATACGATTTTCTGCTATATATCTATCCTCTACTTACGAAGTACCCGAAGTATGAGAAATTCAGCTTACAGACGGCGACCAGAAACGCAATTCTTGAAATGCTGCAAGAGGTTATAAAGTGGGATAAGACGGCGACGAAAAGCCACTTATACACGGTAGATACGGCATTGCAGGAAAGTAAAGAATTGCTGCGGCTGGCGCATGACTTGAAGTATAGCGCTATGAACGCACGGCACTACGGCGAGAGCTGCCGCAAGCTGAAAGAAATAGGCGTTATGCTGGGCGAACTGATAGAAGAGGTAAAGACCAGAAAATAGCAGGATATGGGGCAGCTGCTTACTTACAGCCTCTGGCGGCGCTGATAGCGGGCGGCAACTGGAACAATGGGGCGAATTGCGGCGCTCGTGCCGTGAATTGCAACAATTACCCGTGGAATGTCAATACGAACATTGGCGCTCGTGGGGCGTGTGACTTAGTGAGAACATTACAGGCACAGAGTTCTACGGAATACTGGCAAGGACTTAGAAAGGGATAAGACCGAGTGTTTAATATCCTATAGTCAGAGTGGCTGTCCCGCCGTGAGGCAAAGAGAAAAAATACGGCTGCTGGTTAGTAGCTACGGCGAAAGGCAGGAGCTTAATACTTGAAGAGAGTAGGATACATTACCGATAAGGACGGGCGGCGCATCACACTTTTAGAGGCTATGGGCGACTATGGAAACGTACAGAAAGCCTATAACAAAGCCAGAAAGTGCAAGCGCCACAGAAAAGACGTACTGATTTTTACGAAAGACAAAGAGGAAAACTTAGACAAGGTGCGGGAAGATATTCTAAACCTTGCCTATGAGCCGAGCGAATACCATTACTTTAAGGTGTACGAACCGAAAGAGCGGCAGATAATGGCGCTGCCGTTCTATGACAGGGTGGTACAGCACGCCATAAACAACGTGTTAGAGCCTATATTTGATAAGCGGTTTATATCGCAGTCTTACGCCTGCCGGAAAGGTAAAGGTATGCACGCTGCGTCTGATACATTAAAAGAGTGGCTGTATGAGTGGAACAAATACCACCCAGACCAGCCGCTTTATGCTATCAAGGCAGATATACACCACTATTTCCAGAGCATAGACCATGCGGTATTAAAGACTGAAATACGTAAGGTTATAAAAGACGCTGGGGTACTGGCATTGCTGGACAGGATAATAGACCACAACGGCAATATGCCGGACGGCGTAGGGATACCAGTAGGAAACCTTACCAGTCAGCTATTTGCAAATATCTATCTGGACGCATTAGACCAGTTTATCAAGCACGAGCTGGGCGTAGAGGCGTACATACGCTATATGGACGACTTTGTAATATTAAGCCCAGACAAGGAACAGCTGCGTAGCTGGCTTGCACGGATAGAGCAATTTTTACGGGAAGAGCTTAAGTTAGAGTTTAACCCGAAAACTACCATACTGGCAGCAAAGAACGGTATAGACTTTGTAGGCTACAAACACAGGGCAACGCACAGGAAAGTACGAAAGGACAGCATAAAGCGCATAAAGCGTACTATCAAGAAGTGCGAGAGCGGTAAAATCACAAAAGAACAGTTACAAAAGAGTATACAGAGCTGGACGGGACACGCAGGACACGCCGACAGCTATAACCTACGAAAGAAAATAGAAACGCTGGCAGAGGCAGCCATAGAAAAGGCTGCTTAAGCGGCAGAATGCAGGAGCGAGTACATGAGTAGCAATTTACTAAGGGTAGTACAAGAACAACAGGAAACCATAGAAAAGCAAAGCAGGCTTATTGCTGATTTAATAGCCACTCTGGAAAGCTGGGAGCAGACAGCAGGCTACGACGGCGCAGAGCTGAAAGAGCGGGCAAAAGATTTGCAATTAAGAGAAAGGCAGGATTTATGAACATGACTATTACAGAATTTATTGAGGCGGCGGCACATAACAAAATTATCCAGCTGGTAGTATTGGCGATTGTGTGCGACACGGTTTTTGGCGTGCTGCGTGCAATCAAAGAGAAGAAATTTAACAGCTGCGCAGGCATTGACGGGGCTATCAGAAAAGTAGGTATGCTTATTTCTCTGGTATTCATGCTGGCAATCGACGTACTGATTAAGATTAACTTAATCGGATTTATACCGGAGCAGGCACGTACATATTTAGGGCTTGATACCGTGGGCGTGGCTGAATTTTTCGCATTGCTTTACATTGCCTATGAGGTAGTGAGTATTTTTAAGAATATGGCATTATGCGGGCTGCCCGTAAAAAAGGTATGGGAAAAGGTGCGGGAGTTTCTGGCGAAGTATACGGACGAACTGCCGGACACAGACGAACTGGACGGGGACAACACCACAGGCAACGTAGAGGAACACAGGACACAGGAAAGATAAGAATAATAAGGACATAGCAGCAAAGAGCGCTTGCGGGACACCGCAGGCGCTTATTTTGTATGCGGAAAGGCAGGAAATATGAACATTAACAGAAAGATAAGTAAGTACAATTTCAATAAGGGCAGCGTTTCCAGAATTAAGTATATTGTTATCCATTATGTAGGCGCACTGGGCGGCGCAGAGGACAACTGCCGATATTATGGCGGCGGCAATAGAAATGCGTCGGCGCATTACTTTGTAGGATTTAACGGCGAGGTATGGCAGTGTGTAGAGGACGCTAATATAGCGTGGCATTGCGGAGCGTCGAGCTATAAGCACGCAGAGTGCCGAAACGCTAATAGTATCGGTATTGAAATGTGCGTAAGGAAGAAAAACACAAAGAGCATTGGCGCAACAGATAAAGATTGGTATTTTGAGGACGCAACCGTAGAGGCAGCGGCAGAACTTACCCGTTACCTTATGAATAAATACGGCGTGCCTGCATCTCATGTAATCAGACATTACGACGTAACGGGCAAGATTTGCCCTAACCCGTATGTATATAACACCAGCGCCCACACATGGGACGAGTTTAAGCGTAAAATCAGCGGACAGGAAGAAACACCGCAGGGCGGCAATGAAAAAACAATCTGGAATTTTCTTACAGGCAAGGGCTTAAATGCTTATGCCGTGGCTGGTATTATGGGCAATCTGTATGCTGAAAGCGGGCTTATGCCGAACAACTTACAGAACACCTATAACAATAAGCTGGGTAAGACGGACGCAGAATATACAGCGGCGGTGGATAATGGCAGCTATGGCAATTTTATAAAGGACAGTGCAGGCTATGGGCTGGCGCAGTGGACGTATTGGAGCAGAAAGCAGGCGTTGCTTAATCATGCAAAACAGGCGGGCGTATCCATTGCAGACCTTAATATGCAGCTGGGCTTTTTATGGGAAGAATTGCAGGGATACACAGCAGTAATGGACACACTGAAAAAGGCGGGCAGCGTGCGTGCTGCATCTGATGCCGTTCTTACTGGATATGAAAAGCCAGCAGACCAGAGCGAAACAGCAAAGAAAAAGCGTGCAGAGTACGGCGAGGGATACTATAAAAAGTATGCAGCAGGAAACGGTACAAAGTATTACAGAGTGCGCAAGAGCTGGACGGACGCAGCAAGCCAGCTGGGGGCGTTTACGTCGCTGGGAAATGCAAAGAGCGCTTGCAAGGCGGGTTATACTGTATATGATGATAACGGCAAGGCGGTATATACCGCAGCGGGGCAGCAGGCAAGCGCAGGCGTTCCGTTTAGCGTACAGGTAGATATTTTAGACCTTAATATCAGAACGGGAGCAGGCACGAACTATGCAAAGACAGGAGAAACCACAGGAAAGGGAGTATTTACCATTGTGGAAGTGAAAGCCGGACAGGGCGCAAGCGCAGGCTGGGGACGCTTGAAGAGTGGCGCAGGCTGGATTAGCTTAGATTATGCCACAAGATTAGCTTAAGTTTTCGAGGGTGGGCGGTTTGCTGTCTGCCCTCTATTTTTTGCAATTTTCTTAGAAATCTATACAAAAGTGTTGACAATATACCGAAAAAGGTATATAATAAAATCATGGAAAGGAGATAAGAACAAATAAGAGGCAAAGCCACTGGAAAGGAGAAACGGCACAATGGGTAAGAAAAAGAAACAAAAGAAAAAGCCTATCAACTGGCAAGAATTGGCAATCAGTGCAGTGATAGACTTAATCATAGGAACAATACTTATCATAATTGGTAAGTACATAGGTTAGGGCGAAAGCCCTAACCAACAGGCGGGCGATAAGCCCGCCGCCTATAAGAAATATAACACAAACCCAAAGCCGAGTAAAGAGTATGCTTTTAAAATTAGGAGTATTTTTAGTAGCAGTAGGACTGGTAAAGCTGCTGGTTGCTTTCATTTTGAGGGCAAGAGAAAAGAGAGGTAAGGCATGAATTTAGGCGAAAACATTAAAACAGCGAGAAAAGCGGCAGGCGTGACGCAAAAGGAACTTGCAGAGCGCCTGCAAGTATACCAGAAAGATATAAGCCGCTGGGAAAACAACGAGCTTACGCCAAACGCAATAACACTGGCGAAAATTTGCAGAGAGCTTAACGCCTCTGCTGATGAAATTTTAGAATTGAAGTAGAAACGAAAGCGAGGGCTTACTATGACAAAGAAAAAGGTAATTTTATTGGTAGTGGCTGCATTATTTGCAGTAAGCGGTTTAACGGCGCTGCCGTCTGGAAATATAACAGGTGGGGTGGGCTGCATTGTGGTTGCAGCAGTATGCGCCTATTTTGGACTAAAAAAGAAAAACGCAGGAAAAGAGAACGGAAACAGAACGCCAGTGCCTGCCACTGCATCTGGTGGCAGAATTTTAGATACAATCAGAACGAAAGTAGTAGGCGTGACGTTTAATAATGAGGACGGAGAAAACAGGCAGGATATTTTAAGCAGAATGTCCGGCAGTGAAGATATTACAGTAGAAAAGTATACATACAACGGAGAGCCTGCCGCATACGTAAAGTGGGGCGATAAGGTAATAGGCAATCTATCGGCAGAGCTGGCGGGGGACTTAGCGAGAAAGTACCCGAAAGCCTGCTACACCGCAGAAATACTGGAAATTTCTGGGGGGGGGGGTACAGACGTTCGGGTGCAATATAGAGCTTGACGTAATCGAGGACGCAACGCCCAGCGTAAGCCAGCATACGGGAGAAACTACAGTATATGTAGACCGTAGCAACAAAAAATACCATAGTAAGCCTAACTGTTCGGGAATGAAAAACCCAAAGAGCATACCGCTAAGCCAAGCAAAGAAGAAATACACCGCTTGTAAAAAGTGTTGTAAATAGGTAAAGGCATAAGCCGCAGACTTGTAAAAGAGTTTGCGGCTTTTCGTCGTATATGGGGAAAGAACAGGAACGAAAGAGAGGTAGCAGAAATGGCGAATAAGAAAGGCAGCCGACAGCTGACATGGACAGACCGTATAAGTATTGAGGCATTGAAAAAAGCAGGGCATAGCGTGATAGAAATAGCAGAACAGCTGGGCGTACACCGCAGCACTATATACAATGAGCTTAAGCGAGGGGAATATATGCACAGAAATAGCGACTATACAGAAACATTAAGTTATAGCCCAAACAAGGCACAAATGAAAGCAGAGGAAAATTTAAAGGCAAGGGGTACACAGCTTAAAATAGGAAACGATATTGCATACGCAAATTATATAGAGGATAAAATAGTAAATGAAGATTACAGCCCAGCTGCGGTACTGGGAGAATTGAAAGCACAGGGGAAAGAGGGGGACTTTTCCGTAACAGTATGCGTAACGACCTTATACAGCTACATTGATAAGGGTATTTTCCTTAAGTTGTCTAATAAGAATTTGCCAGTAAAGAAGAATAAGAAGAGAAATTATAAGAAAGTACAGAGGCAACAGAAAAGGGCGGCAGCAGGAGAGAGTATAGACAAACGCCCGAAAGAGATAGATACACGGGAAGAGTTCGGCAACTGGGAAATGGACAGCGTTTTAGGTAAGCGGGGAAAGTCAAAAAATACGTTGCTGGTACTGACAGAGCGGAAAACCAGAAACGAGATTATATTTAAACTGCCAGACCATACAGACGAGGCAGTAGTAGCGGCACTGGATAGATTAGAAAGAAAATGGGGCGCTGATATGTTTAAGCGGGTATTTAAGACAATCACAGTAGACAACGGCAGCGAGTTTGCAGATGCAGAGGGCTTACAGCGTTCTATTATCAATGAGGGAGAAAAGCGGACAAAGGTATATTACTGCCACCCGTACAGCAGTTGGGAGCGCGGCACAAATGAGGTAACAAATAAGATGATACGCCGGAAGATACCGAAAGGCACAAATTTTGACGACAGGACAGAGGAAGAGGTAGAGAGTATAGAGAACTGGATAAACGGATACCCACGCAAAATACATGGCTATCATTCAGCAGGGGAACTATTTGAGGAAGAGGTAAAGCAGCTTGCATAAGAACGGAAATAGGGAGCGTGAGAGGCTGGCAGCAGTGGCAGCCTTACTATTGCGCTGCCTAAAAGTGAAAATATACAATAAAACAGGCTACGTATTGTGCAAAACGGCAAAACGATAAAAACATGAAAAAATGTCGAATTTAATGTTGACATTTTTAAAG
>OGZM01001171.1_pt1 | contig 23774 bp, 16 predicted proteins | sample 1576821 | NCBI WGS metagenome assembly OGZM01 (sample SAMEA3541491, study PRJEB24748) | human gut metagenome | biome: human gut; feature: human-associated habitat; material: faeces | place: China | collected 2012
AGTATCTTTGCGTCCGATCCGTGCCGGACGTTCAAATTTATGTTTCTTTGGCTGCACTACTGCAGTGCCAGTTACAGGTTTTGCCGTTTTATCCGTATTGCTCCCCGGCTGGATATTCGTTTTTACCTCTCTATAGTGTATTGCCGCCAGATAGGAAGCTTCTGCCTTGAAACCCATTATGTCGATGGTAGAAGAGGTGGTAATAGAAACCGGCAGAAAGACAGAAGACTGCACCTCCTTACAAGTGATCTTAATCTTTGCTTTCAGTCCGGTACCACGAACATTGACATCAGCAGCCGAAATGCACCACAAATCTTCTACAATGAACAGGTCTCCTTCCAGCAAACGGTTATCGTCTTTCTTGGGAATCACACGGATCTTATTTATCATTTGTCCTTCTTCCACAAAGCAAGCGTCAAGTCTGAAACGATAGTATGAAAAGGCACTTTTATTTAAAGGAGAGACTTTGCCGAAAAGCTCAGGAGTATAGAGATTAATCGTTGTTATTCCCATATCCACCTGTATTTCCTCGGGAAAAGAGTTCTTGTTGGCCAATACCTTATTATTCCAGATATTGGGGGCAGTAAAATTCACGACCTGCTGTTGCTCCAGCACAAACAGCTTTCCAAGCCATTCTTTTGCATCTTTCCGCACCTCTTTGGATAGTTTCAGGACAGCAGGAATAGAGGTTCCTTTACCGGTTCCCTTCAGATACGTACCGGCAGTGTAGCTTTTTATCTGAGTGCGATAATAAGGAGCACGCGCTATCGCTTTGCGCATCACTGCATAGGCGGGATCTTCATTTCCCTTGGTGATGCTTACTTCCGGCAGGCTATAAGTACGTTCGGCAAGCACTATATCCTTCTCATAATCACGATTCAGCATTTGAAAAGTAAAGGTTTGGGATATGAATCCTAAAGAAGAAACCTCACAGGTATATTGTCCGGCAGATAATTTGGTTTGAAACCGCCCATGCTCATCGGTAGTTAAACCTGACTTCATTTCTCTTAGATAGAGGGCAGCATAAGGAACCGGCTTTCCGTCAGTATCCGTAACAGTACCCTTGAAAGATTGCGAAAAAGATAGTATAGTAACCAAAGACAATAGAAATAGCCAGATGATTCTTTTCATATTTTGTATATTTGAAGCTAATTAGCGTTTTCTATTAGACGACAAAAGTCTCAAAAGATTGCAAAGTTCCACGCAAAATATTACTTTTGATTCTTAAAACAGAACGAATATGAAGAATAATGATTGGAAAGAACGGTTGAATGTGGTTTATTCTACCAATCCGGACTATAGTTATGAGATGGAAGATGAAGAAGCGCAAATCACTCCAGCAGCTTCCCAACAGAAGTTGCGTGTCCAGTTGGATCGCAAGAATCGGGGAGGAAAAGTAGTCACACTTGTCACGGGTTTCGTAGGTACGGAGAATGACTTGAAGGAGTTAGGTAAATTGCTGAAGTCTAAATGTGGCGTAGGCGGAAGTGCCAAAGACGGAGAAATCATCGTACAGGGAGACTTCAAGCAAAAAGTACTGGAACTACTTAAAAAAGAGGGATATACGCAGACTAAGCCGGTCGGATAATCCGGTTCACCGAAACAGACGGTCTATCAGGGCAAAACAGATGGTCTGTTTTCAGTAAGTACATCACTTCTTCCAAAAGAGGCAAATATGCATAAAAAAATGACCGCAACGGAAATTCCCGTGCGGTCGTTTTTTATATATATTGAATTGAATTATTCAGCTTTCAAAGTGAAACGCTTGAAGTCTACAATCTTCAATTCAGGGTCAGCTGCTGCCAACACTTCTCTTACAGTCTTCTTAGAATCCATGATGTTTTCCTGGTTCAGCAAGCAAACTTCTTTCAAGAACTTAGCCAGACGACCTTTAGCAATGTTCTGAATCATTTGTTCAGGCAGATGTGCAGCCTTCTCAGCAGAAACAGTAGCAATGATTTCTTTTGCTTTTGCTACATCTTCAGCTGTAATCCAGCCTTTAGCCATGTTGCTTTCCATGTGGTCTTCGCTGTCCACGTGAGCCGGATTAATATTCGCTTTCTTCAAAGCAGCCTCAACAGCTTTCTGTACTTGTTCTGCTTTAGTTTTCTCGATAGCAACTTCAATTTCTTTCTGCTTCACTTCTTCAGAAACGCCATCTTCGTCAATTGCAATCGGGTTCATAGCAGCAATCTGCATAGCCACTTCCTTAGCCAACTGCTCGTCCACTTCCTTATTGAAAGCAGCGATAGTACAAAGACCATTTCTGTTCATGTGATTATAAACAACAGTGCTTGCACCTTCTACAGTCAGGTAGCCATCAAGCTCCATCTTCTCACCTGTAATACCGCTACGGTCAGTCACTGCATCCTGTACAGTACCGTTACCCATCGGCAATGCTTTCACTTCATCCAAAGTCTTGCAGTTATTAGCTACAGCAAGATCCAGAATATCTTGAGTCAATTTTATAAAGTCAGCATTCTGAGCTACGAAGTCAGTTTCGCACTTCAAAGCAATGATAACGGCAAAGTTACCAGTAGTCTTAGCCAGAACACAACCTTCAGAAGCTTCACGGTCTGAACGCTTAGCGGCAACAGCCTGTCCCTTCTTACGGATTATTTCCATTGCCTTGTCGAAATCGCCTTCAGCTTCCGTCAACGCATTCTTGCAGTCCATCATACCTGCTCCGGTCATTTTACGGAGTTTGGTAATATCAGCCATTGTTACAGCCATAATATATTTCCTTTATATTTTAATTATTAATAAATTCATAAAACAATTGAGAGTTGAGAATAGAGAATTGAGAATTGCCGTTTAAAGTAACTCTCAACTTTCAATTCTCAACTCTCAGCTATATCTTAAGCCTCTTCGTCTTCCTTCAGAAAAGCAGCAGCTTTAGCTGCATTGATTGCTTCCTCGTCAGATTTGTCGAGTCTTGCTTTTGTAGCTTTCTTCTTGCCTTTATTGGCAGGAGCTTCACCAGCTGCTTCCATGTCTACTTTTTCAGCTTTTCTTTCTTCCAAACCTTCCTGCATAGCAGCGCAGCAAGCATCCAGAATTACTTCTACTGATTTAGTAGCATCATCATTAGCCGGAATAACGAAATCAATGTTAGAAGGATCAGAGTTCGTATCAACGATACCGAATACGGGGATACCCAAGCGGTTAGCTTCGCGAACTGCGATGTTTTCTTTCATAACATCAATAACGAACAGTGCGGACGGCAGACGAGTCAGGTCAGCAATAGAACCCAAAGTCTTGTCCAGCTTAGCACGTTGACGTGAAATCTGCAGGATTTCTCTCTTAGACAGATTAGAGTACGTACCGTCATTTGTCAATTTGTCGATGGTAGCCATCTTCTTTACAGCCTTGCGGATAGTGGGGAAGTTAGTCAACATACCGCCCGGCCAACGCTCGATTACATAAGGCATATTTACAGCGGCAGCTTTATCAGCAACCACTTGTTTAGCTTGTTTTTTAGTAGCAACGAACAGGACTTTCTTTCCTGATTTAGCAATTTGCTTCAAAGCTTCAGCAGCTTCGTCTACTTTAGCAACTGTCTTGTGGAGGTCAATGATATGGATACCATTGCGTTCCATGAAAATATAAGGAGCCATTGCAGGATTCCACTTTCTTTTGAGGTGACCAAAGTGGCAACCGGCTTCCAATAATGTATCAAAATTTGTTCTTGACATCTTGTTTTTTCTTTAAATCGTTTACTTTCTTTTTTGTTTTTTCTAAACCAACCGCCGGGTAGTCTATCAATCCAGAGTCCCGGTAGTTTAGATACTAAACGCTCTTTCAGTTGAGAGTTGAGAGATAAAAGTTGAGAATTAAGCAACTTGTCCGCCCCAACGTTTCTGCAACTCTTAACGTTTACTGAACTGGAATCTTCTACGAGCTTTCGGTTGTCCCGGTTTCTTACGTTCAACAGAACGCGGGTCACGAGTCATGAAGCCTTCAGCACGAAGAGCAGCTTTGTCTTCAGCATTCATCTTCACCAATGCGCGGGCAATAGCCAAACGCAAAGCCTGAGACTGACCTGTAAAACCACCACCACACAAGTTAACCTTGATGTCATACTTCTCAGCAGCACCAATCTTGTTCAATGGTTGTTTTACAACATACTGAAGAATAGTTGATGGAAAGTACTCTGCAAGGTCTCTCTTGTTAATAGTAATCTTTCCTGTACCTTCGGTTACGAAAATGCGTGCAATTGCACTTTTACGTCTGCCTAATGCATTTACTACTTCCATATCTATTATTTAAGTAAGTTTATATCAATTGATTTCGGGTTCTGAGCGTCATGTTTGTGCTCGCTGCCGGCATATACGTACATATTGCTCAGCAATTTAGCGCCCAATTTGTTCTTAGGCAACATACCCTTTACTACTTTTCTCAACAGTCTGTCATCACCGTTCGGTTTAGCCTGCAGACGAGCAGGAGTCATTTCTCTCTGACCACCGGGATAACCTGTGTATGACAAATACACTTTGTCAGTCCACTTATTACCTGTCATTTTAACTTTGTCGGCATTGATAATGATTACATTATCACCGCAATCTACGTGAGGAGTAAAGTTTGGTTTATACTTTCCTCTCAACAGTTTCGCAACTTTTGCGCCCAGACGACCCAATACTTGGTCTGTAGCGTCAACAATAACCCATTCTTTGGTTACCGTAGCTTTGTTTGCAGAAATGGTCTTGTAACTTAAAGTATCCACTCTTGATTTGTTTTTTAAATGTTACTACTAAAAAAATTCTTCATTACGGATTAGCTACCCCGGACAAAGGTAGATTAACTCGCTCTGAATTAATTGCTTATCCTTATTAGATAATAATCGGCTTGCAAAGGTACGGATTTTCCCAAAACTGGCAAACGTTTTCTTCTTTTTTTTAAAGAAGCTAACTATCAATCACAAGCAATGTTATGGTACAAAACAAGCAATGTTACGATGCACAAGATTACTTGTTCTGCATCGTAACATTGCTTGTTATATCAGGATAGTCCGCTTTAGCGGACAATATCTTCGGGGAATGCAGCTGGCATCATTACCCGTTTCCAAGTTTCATGATACCAGCAGTTCAGTTCATTGCCGTTCAAATCTTTAGAAATAAAATACTTCAGATGCATAAGTCCACCCTCTCCCATCTCAAACTCCAGAATATTATCTTTATTATCCAGCATGGGTAGGTGAATGTTTTTCTCAATACTTTCCCGATAGCTATTATCCGTCAGTTGGGTATAGGTACCATATCCGGTGATTATAGCATCTTTGCCGGGAATAAGAGTGAAATTGACAATACGCCCGTCGTCGCTCAACACCTTAAACGTGTTACTGGGCTTCAAAGCACCGGGAACATCCGGAATTTCAGATACATAGTGGCACAACTGCCAGATGCCTTTCAAATCCGCAGGTTTGAAACTCGCCTTTTTTTGTGCCATCGCTCCTGTTATCGCCAGCAGCACCGCTGCCAACATGGTAATGAAATACTTCTTCTTCATGTTCGTATATATTGGGTTAACGTATTGGCATCCGACTGTCACAAATATAAGTATTTATTTTGATATTATAACAATTTATCAGTAAAAAAAGAGCCCGCACAACCAAGATTGTGCGGGCTACTTCATCTATGTATTTACGAGTTAAAACTCTGCATTACGCGGTGTACGCGGGAAAGGTATCACATCACGAATATTCGCCATACCCGTCACGAACAGAAGCAAGCGCTCAAAGCCCAGGCCGAAACCTGAGTGAGGGCACGTACCGAACTTACGAGTATCGAGATACCACCACATATCCTTCATAGGAATATGCATTTCGTCAATACGCGTCAACAACTTGTTGTAATCCGCTTCACGCTCGGAACCACCGATAATCTCACCAATCTTCGGGAACAATACGTCCATTGCACGTACCGTTTTACCATCTTCGTTCTGCTTCATGTAGAACGCTTTGATTTCCTTCGGATAGTCAGTCAGGATAACCGGACGTTTGAAGTGTTCTTCTACGAGATAACGTTCGTGCTCAGAAGCCAGGTCCACGCCCCAGTATACCGGGAATTCGAACTTATGGCCTTTAGCAACAGCCTCTTCTAATATCTTGATACCGTCCGTATAAGGCAAACGTACGAAAGATTCTTTCAATATACTTTGCAGGCGTTCAATCAAACCTTTGTCGAACATATCGTTGAGGAACTTCACATCATCAGCGCAGTTATCCAAAGCCCACTTCACACAGAATTTGATAAACTCTTCTGCCAGATCCATGTTGTCCGTAATATCATTGAACGCAACTTCCGGTTCTACCATCCAGAACTCAGCCAAATGACGCGGAGTATTGGAGTTTTCTGCACGGAATGTAGGACCAAACGTATAGATAGCTCCCAATGCCGTAGCAGCAAGTTCACCTTCCAACTGTCCGGAAACCGTCAGACTGGCCTGCTTACCAAAGAAGTCGTCATCATAAATGATAGAACCGGCTTCATCCTTCTTCAAATCATAGAGGTTCTTCGTTGTTACCTGGAACATTTGTCCGGCACCTTCACAGTCGGAAGCCGTGATAATAGGTGTATGGAAATAAACGAAACCTTTCTGATGGAAGAAAGTATGGATAGCTATCGCCATGTTATGACGAATACGGAACACTGCACCGAAAGTATTCGTACGGGGACGCAAGTGAGCAATCTCGCGCAGAAACTCCAGTGTATGGCCTTTCTTTTGCAAAGGATATGTGTTATCACAAGTTCCCAGAACTTCAATCTCACGAGCTTGAATCTCAGCTTTCTGACCGGAACCTACAGATTCCGTCAATTCACCGTTCACACTCAGACAAGCACCGGTGGTAATATCTTTCAGCATCTCTTCATCAAAGCTTGCCAAATCTACTACAACCTGCACATTATTTATTGTAGAACCGTCATTCAGGGCGATAAAATTAACTTGTTTACTACCTCTGCGGGTACGAACCCAGCCTTTCACGTTGACCATAGCGCCAAAATCTTCGCGCTTCAATACGTCAACAATCTTTGTTCTACTAATCTTTTCCATAAATTTGTGTTAAACCTATATTATATAATTACTCAAAAGAGCCCATGCGCAGGTAGTTTACTTCCTGTTCGCTCAAATAGCGCCATTCGCCACGACGTAAGCCTTTCTTAGTCAGTCCGGCAAAGAATACGCGGTCGAGTTTCACTACCTTGTAGCCCAGTGACTCAAATATACGACGAACAATACGGTTCTTACCTGAGTGGATTTCAATGCCCACTTCATCCCGTCTAACATCATCCGTATAATTGATAGCATCTGCATGGATTTCACCGTCATCCAATTGGATACCGGCTGCAATCTGATCCATATCAGCTTTTGTCACATTCTTATCTGTATGTACGTGATAAATCTTCTTCTTCAGGAACTTCGGATGAGTCAACTTAGAAGCCAAGTCACCGTCATTCGTCAACAGCAATACACCTGTAGTGTTGCGGTCCAGACGACCTACCGGATAAATACGCTCATCACAAGCACCTTTCACCAAATCCATTACCGTGCGGCGTGCCTGCGGATCATCCGAGGTAGTCACAGTGTCTTTCGGCTTATTCAGCAAGATGTAAATCTTACGTTCGATGCTTACCGTCTGATCGTGGAATTTCACTTCGTCACCGCGTTTAATCTTGGTTCCGAGTTCTGTAACCACTGCTCCGTTTACTGAAACCACACCTGCTGTGATGAATTCATCTGCCTCACGACGAGAGCAAACGCCTGCATTAGCCAGGAACTTATTCAAACGAATCGGTTCATTAGGATCAGTAAACTGCTCCTTATATTCTATCTGCTTCTTACGACTGTACTTTGCATTCGGATCATAATCCGGTGTACGTCGTTGTTGCGGACGGCCATATCCACCCGGTCTTCCAGCACCACCATTGGGGTTAAAACGCGGACGTTGAGGACGATCACCATAAGAAGAGCCACCATAAGAAGAACCACCATAAGAGGAACTTCCATAAGGACGCTGAGGACGGTCGCCACCATCACCACTATTGTAGCGTGGACGGTAAGGGCGGTCATTGCTATAGGAACGCTGTCCACCATCACCACTGTTAAAACGTGGGCGTTGAGGACGGTCACCATAAGAAGGACGCTGAGGACGGTCGCCACCTTCACCACTATTGTAGCGCGGACGGTAAGGACGGTCACCACCACTGTTATTTCCATAGGATGGGCGTTGCGGACGATCGCCACCTTCGCTGTTATAGCGCGGACGATAAGGACGGTCTCCACCTTCACGGTTGTAAGACGGACGGTCACCATATGAACGTTGCGGACGTTCACCCCCTTCGGCATTAGGATTAAAGCGCGGGCGATACGGGCGATCACTGCTGTAAGCACGCTGTGGACGATCACCACTTTCGCTGTTAAAACGCGGACGATAAGGTCGGTCACCACCTTCACGGTTGTAAGACGGACGGCTGTAATTGTTTTCTCTGTCAAATCTGTTGCCTGAATTCTCCTCATTGGAAGAATCGTCACGCCAAGTTTCGTTTTCTGTACTCATTGTTTTATTCGAATAAAATTAAACGTTGGCCTCACGGCCATTCTATTATCACTCTTATACCTTATATTATATATGTATACTATATTAACAATCACCGGATTTAAAATGTTGGCTTCATTATCCGGCTATTTTTTCCTACTCTTTTTAAATACCTGTATATGTATGGGGAGTAATGACGCGCAATTCTTTCTTAATTTCTTCGCTAACATTCAACCCTTCGATAAATTCTTTTATGGAAGCTTCCGTAATAGCCTGGTTGGTGCGGGTCAATGCTTTCAACGCCTCATACGGATGCGGATATGCTTCACGACGCAGAATAGTCTGAATAGCCTCAGCTACCACGCTCCAGCAATTATCCAAATCACGATAAATAGCAGTTTCATTCAGCAACAACTTACGCAAACCCTTCAACGAACTTTGAATGGCAATTACAATATGTCCGAACGGAACACCTACATTACGCAATACAGTAGAATCTGTCAGGTCGCGTTGCAAACGAGATACCGGCAGTTTCACAGCCAGATGTTCCAGAATTGCAGTAGCTATACCCAAGTTACCTTCCGCATTTTCAAAGTCAATCGGATTCACCTTGTGCGGCATAGCACTGGAACCCACTTCACCGGCTTTGATCTTCTGCTTGAAATATTCCATGGAAATATATTGCCAGAAGTCACGGTTCATATCGATCATCACTGTATTAATGCGTTTCATTGCATCAAAGATAGCGGAAAGATTATCATAATTGGAGATCTGCGTAGTATACTCTTCGCGTTCCAATCCCAGCTTTTCAGCTACGAATTTGTTACCGAATGCTTTCCAGTCAAACTCCGGATAAGCAACATGATGTGCGTTGTAATTTCCGGTAGCACCGCCAAACTTAGCAGTAATGGGACAAGCCTTTAATGTAGCCAATTGGCGTTCAAGACGATAGACGAACACCATTACTTCCTTCCCTAAACGAGTAGGAGAGGCCGGCTGACCATGTGTTTTAGCAAGCATAGGGATAGCAGCCCAGTCTTCCGCATACGTGCGAAGCTGCGCTATCAATTCCTCTATCTGCGGATAATATACTTGTTCCAGAGCTTCCTTGATAGACAGAGGCACAGAAGTATTATTAATATCCTGTGAAGTCAGTCCGAAATGAATAAACTCTTTATAGTCATCCATTCCACCCATCTTATCAAACTCTTCCTTCAGGAAATACTCCACGGCTTTCACGTCGTGGTTTGTCACACTCTCAATATCCTTGATACGCTGTGCATCAGCTTCTGAGAAGTTACGATAGATATTTCTTAAAGTTTCGAATACACTTTTGTCTACGCCTTTCAACTGCGGCAAAGGCAGCTCGCACAAGGTGATGAAGTATTCCACTTCCACTTGCACGCGGTATTTCACTAAGGCAAACTCCGAGAAATAAGCCGCCAAGGCATCCGTTTTTCCTCTATATCGACCATCAATCGGAGAGATAGCTGTAAGTAAATCAAGTTCCATACGTCGTATTTTGATAATTATCGAGCCGCAAAATTAGCGTTTTTTTCTGAGTAACAAGCCATAAAGGGATAAGAAAGTTAAGAAAGGACGTTAACAGATAAAAAAATAGCCCTGCAAAAACTTGCAAGGCTATTTAATAATTTTACATCTGTGGGCGTTGACGGATTCGAACCGCCGACCCTCTGCTTGTAAGGCAGATGCTCTGAACCAGCTGAGCTAAACGCCCTTTTGGACCGAAAGTGCTTGTTTTTTTAGTGGGCGTTGACGGATTCGAACCGCCGACCCTCTGCTTGTAAGGCAGATGCTCTGAACCAGCTGAGCTAAACGCCCGTACACTTTCGTTTCAAAAGCGATGCAAAGGTACAGCTTATTTTGATATTACCAAAACAATTGCGAACTATTTTCTAAGAAATTTATACAGAAAGATATATACTTATTGAATTTCAGCATTTTAAATAAGTAACTTTTTTCAGAGGCATTTCACCAACATAATCGCTATAAACCAATTCTTCGCCTTACGGAAGAATATGAGTACTCGGTGAAAGCACTTTTTCTTTACTGCCAGGCAATGCCACTACTGCCGTGGTACCTTGCGGAACAACCACTTGAATACCGAGTTTATGATCTTGCTGCCTTATATCAACCCTGATGTCACCATAAAGAGTAGGCACCACCGCCGAAGCTTTATTCAACGAACCAAGTTGCGGAGCAACACGGAATTGCTTAAATCCGGGAGCAAGCGGCTCTATTCCACACAGTTTTTGACTCAATATAGTCAGCGGACCACCACTCCATGCATGATTTATAGTGCCTCCACCAAAACCTTCGGCACCTATCCCCCACCCTTCAAATAAGGTGGTATAAGGATATGACATCATTTTAGCATAACGGTCGCGCATACGTTTCAATGCAAACTCCGGTTCGCCCATCATAAACAAGGCTTCCATTACATACTTTTCCATATAAGGACTGGCATGATATTCCTTCTTGAAAACCTTTAGCAAAGCTTTATATCTACCGGCCGGCGCCAATCCACTCACTACAGCCATTGCCTGCGCACGGTCATCCGTCTCCCCATTATGCAATTTGGAACGATAAGCCTTACCATTCCAATAGCGGGCGTCAAAAGCCGCAGAGATACGTTTCATCATTTCACCGATCTGATTGGCATCATACAGTTTACGCAGATGAAGGGCAAACTCTTTTTCAGCCTTAAGAGCCAGATAATACCAACAAGTAGTAAGAACCTCCATATCGACATCCGTTCCCCAATCGCCCCAGTTCCAATCACCCGGACGAACCACAGGCATACCTTGGTCATCAACCTGCCAGACTTCATGCAAATATTTCTTCAGGCCATCGTAAATATGCGGAACAAAAGAATAATCGTCACTATAGAACGCTTGCGTATAGAATCCATACCAACCTACAGACGCAAGCATCTGCAAAGGAAGTTCCTTACACCAGTTCAACGACGGAACAGGAGAAGCAATAACGCCGTCCGGACGTTGCCAGTTCATCAGTTCATAGATACCTTTTGTGGCCAACTGCCAGCCGCGCGGATCAAGTACATAGAAAGCTTCACCCAACTCATTTACTTCATCTCCCCACCATTGCGCACGCTCACGGTCAGGACAGTCCATGTAATTATCGCGCATGGTAATATATAAAGTACGTGCACTTCGCTTCCACAATTCATTATAGAAATCATCATCGCATGCGAAAGAACCTTTCATATCTGCATTATAACCCGTTTCCCGATATTTAACGCCCAGCACTTCCACGCCGGCAGGAACAACGTAAAGCACCTCATGACCATTCATCCAGCCGAAGCTTTCGTATTCCTGCTCACCCTCACGGGTAATGTATTCAGCTCTCACATTATTAGCACTTCCTCCTGTATAATTATCGGTCAGCATACCAACCACCAATCCGGCCGGAGCCTTTACATGCAAATAAGGGGTTATCTGACAATTATAGGGCAAACGACACCGAATAGTATCTCCTTTTTCATTTTTGACTACTTCCGGATAATCCGTTAGACCACCATTTTTCCACATCGGGATGGGACGGGCTACCAATTTCCCAAACGGCATTTCGTTCGGAGCCACAATTTCGATAGATGCTCCCAGCTTTCCACTGAAATCCGGCATATTCCAACCTGCCAATTCCTTGCGGGCATCAAAGCGGATATTACTTTCGGATAAACGATAATTGGGGAATGGAGCTTCTGTATTCTGATAAGCCCGATACACACTACATTGCCAACTCTTATCACTGACAATGGATAAATTTGCCCCTTGGGCACAAAACAACAAAGCCGCCGTTCCACTGTTCACATGGCTGAATCCGTTTTTCCCAAAATGCCACACCAGCAGAGCAATGGTATTCTCACCTTTCTCCAGATAAGGGGCAATATCCACCTGATCGTAATAAGTCGCTCCGGGAGCAGGTCCTCGCTTCAATCCGCCTTCAAACACCACCATCTTGCCGTTAATCCATAGCCAATACTTGGAATCCACAGCGATATTTGCAATCATCTCACCCGGAACGCCGGGCAGATGCACCGTTTTACGAAAACAAAGCCAGGTATTCGGAGTACTTTGACACTGTTCACTGCCAATCCATTTGGATTGAGGGAGGAAATCATCTGCTGCTTTTAATTGTGCAGCCAACATACAAACCAAAACAATAAAGAAAAGGGGGATTTTTTTCATGGTTTAAGAACGTATTTTGATTGGACAAATAACAGACACCTTTAAAAGGTACTATCTATCCACAAAGATAGGCATAAAAAAAAGAGATGCCAATTTAGCATCTCTTTTTTAACTTCAGGTAAACACCTGATTACTTATATTCTTGCCAACTCTTGATAGCAATATCTTCCAGCTTCAATTCGCAAAATGCTTCGATAAAGGCGCTTGCCAGACGAGCATTCGTAATCAACGGAATGTTATGGTCGATAGCACCACGACGAATACGGTAACCGTTCGTCAATTCACGCTTCGTATGGTTCTTCGGAATGTTGACGATCAAGTCGAACTTGTGTTCAGCTATCATCTTCATTACGTTGTTCTCAGCATCAGGGCGTTCATCCGGCCAGTAAACAGCTTCGGTAGATACACCATGAGCATTCAAGAACGCAGCCGTACCTGCCGTTGCATAAATCTTGTAGCCTTTATCGAAAAGTACACGACTGGACTCCAACAAATCTACTTTTGATTTCATTGCACCGGACGAGAACATAACACCTTTTTGAGGTATCTGGAAACCTGTAGCAATCATTGCACTCAGCAATGCTTCTGAGAAGTCATCACCGATACAACCAACTTCACCCGTAGAAGACATATCCACACCCAGTACCGGGTCTGCCTTGTGCAAACGAGAGAAGGAGAACTGAGAAGCTTTCACACCGATCCAATCAATATCGAATGCTGATTTATCAGGACGTGTATAAGGAGCATCCAGCATGATGCGGGTAGCCGTTTCTATAAAGTTACGTTTCAGTACTTTAGAAACAAACGGGAAGCTACGAGAAGCACGAAGATTACACTCGATTACCTTCACTTCATTGTTACGAGCCAGGAACTGGATGTTGAACGGGCCGGAGATATTGAGTTCCTTCGCAATCTGACGACTGATCTTCTTAATGCGACGTGCCGTAGCAAAGTAAATCTTCTGTGCCGGGAATACCAATGTAGCATCACCAGAATGCACACCAGCAAATTCCACATGCTCGGAAATAGCATATTCCACCACTTCACCATTCTGTGCTACAGCATCGAATTCGATTTCCTTTGTATTCTGCAAGAATTGAGAGATTACTACCGGATATTCTTTTGATACCTCAGCGGCCATCTTCAGGAAGTTTTCCAATTCTTCTTCATCATAGCATACGTTCATCGCAGCACCCGAAAGCACATAAGACGGACGAACCAATACCGGATAACCTACCTTTTCTACAAAACCTTTCACATCTTCCAGACTGGTAAGTTCCTGCCAAGCCGGCTGGTCAATACCCAGTTGGTCGAGCATTGCAGAGAACTTGTTACGGTTTTCAGCACGGTCGATAGAGATAGGAGAAGTTCCCAGGATGGGCACTGACTGACGGTGCAGCTTCATTGCCAGATTGTTCGGGATCTGTCCGCCTACAGATACAATTACACCACGAGGCTGTTCCAAGTCGATAACATCGAGTACACGTTCGAAAGAAAGTTCGTCGAAGTAAAGACGGTCACACATATCGTAGTCGGTAGACACTGTTTCGGGGTTGTAATTGATCATAATAGACTTATAACCCAACTTGCGTGCTGTCTGCACTGCATTTACCGAACACCAGTCGAACTCTACGGAAGAACCGATACGGTAAGCACCGGAACCCAGTACAACTACTGATTTTTCATTCTTATAATAGTTCACATCATACCCTTCAACGGCGTATGTCATGTACAGATAGTTGGTCAGTTCAGGATGCTCGGAAGCTATCGTATTGATACGCTTCACAGCCGGCAGAATACCCAATTCTTTACGACGGTCACGTACCATCAGGTTTTCTTTCTCCATATTGCCTTGCGGATCGAGTACGAAACGTGCAATCTGGAAGTCAGAGAAGCCCAGCACTTTTGCTTGACGCAATACATCTGCCGGAATATCTTCCACCTTATTATATTGAGAAAGTTTCAACTTATAGTCAACAATGTTCTTCAGTTTGCCAAGGAACCAGGGATCAATCTTCGTCAGGTCGAAGATGCGATCTATTGTATAACCGTTTTCCAAAGCTTCAGCGATAGCGAACACACGCAAGTCCGTAGGACGTGAAAGCTCGCGGTCCAGATCATCAAAGTGCAGGTCATTACCTACAAATCCATGCATACCTTGACCAATCATGCGCAAACCCTTCTGGATAATTTCTTCAAAAGAGCGTCCGATAGACATGATTTCACCAACAGACTTCATGCTGGAACCGATTTCGCGAGATACACCAACAAACTTCGTCAAGTCCCAACGAGGGATTTTACAAATCAGATAATCCAGCTGCGGAGCCACATATGCAGAGTTCGGAGTTCCCATTTCACCAATCTGATCGAGCGTATACCCCAATGCAATCTTAGCGGCAACGAATGCCAACGGATATCCTGTAGCCTTAGAAGCCAAAGCTGAGGAACGTGACAGACGAGCATTTACCTCGATCACACGGTAGTCGTTTGTTTCAGCATTGAATGCATACTGAATGTTACATTCGCCCACGATACCCAAGTGACGGATACACTTTGTTGAGAGGTCTTGCAACATCTTCACCTGTTCGTCAGTCAGCGAGCAAGTCGGAGCTACTACGATAGACTCTCCCGTATGGATACCCAGCGGGTCGAAGTTTTCCATGCTTGCCACTGTAAAGCAGTGGTCGTTTGCATCACGGATTACCTCGAACTCAATTTCTTTCCAACCTTTCAGAGACTCTTCTACAAGAATTTGTTTAGAGAAAGCGAAGGAGCTTTCAGCCAGTTTCAAGAATTCTTCCTTATCCTGACAGATACCGCTACCCAAACCGCCCAGTGCGTAAGCGGAGCGAACCATAACCGGGAAACCAATGCGTTCAGCAGCCGCAATTGCATCTTCCATGCTCTCTACAGCCTGGCTGACAGGAGTCTTCATCTCGATCTCGTCCAGTTTCTTCACGAAGAGGTCACGGTCTTCCGTATACATGATAGCTTCTACCGAAGTACCCAATACACGTACACCATATTTGTTCAAGATACCGCTTGTGTACAACTCAGCACCGCAATTCAAAGCAGTCTGACCACCGAAAGCCAACAGGATACCATCAGGCTGTTCCTTCTTGATGATTTCTTCTACGAAATAAGTAGTTACAGGCAGGAAATAAACCTTATCTGCGATACCTTCCGAAGTCTGGATAGTAGCAATGTTCGGGTTTACCAATACTGAACTGATACCTTCTTCACGCAAAGCTTTCAATGCTTGCGAACCGGAATAGTCGAACTCCCCGGCCTGACCGATCTTGAGTGCACCTGAGCCCAAGACCAACACTTTCTTCAAATTCTTTTCCATATATTCTCTTGTTGTCTATTAAGTTTCTTTCTATACATTCGGGCACAAAAAAAATGCGTTACCCAACAAAGGATTAACGCATTACCAAAGAACTAACAATATCTTCTCAGAGAAAGAGAAATCATCGACTAACGAATGAAATTCATTCGAATGCAGCTTATATGTATCTCTTTTCCCGTGTTGTTGCATCGTTGCTTTAAAATTTGTGCAAAGTAACGACTTATTTCAATAATAAACAAATTATAGCCCATGAAATTAGCTTTATTATAAAGTCATACTCTCTTTATTACAAAAACACAATAAACCTGCTACAAAACTTTCCCCCTTCAGTTTTAAACTTTATCTTTGCACTGAAGATCTATATCTTCAAACTAGACATAAGCATCTTCAACTTGAAGATATTTATCTCCAACCTGGATATAACTTTTCTTCCTAATCATAGGTATCTCCATCCCTAAAGAGAAGACACCTCAAAGTTAAGGAGAGTCTTCTTTATCATTAACTGTTAGCACGAACATTATTAATAGCATTAAAATACAATGGCTGAATATGAAATGCAGGAGTCGAACCTGCCAAATGAAGAGGGCAAACGAATCCTCTTTCCACGCATGAAGTTATGGAACCAAGTAAATCTGGAATACATTGCCAACAACATTAATTATGCCAGTACCTTCACCCCGGGAGACATCATTGGATTGGTACGCTCGCTCACACAAGAGATTGCCTACCAAATGGCACAAGGCAACTCGGTAAAGGTAGACGGGTTAGGCATCTTCACACCAGCACTGGGATTACGCAAAGGCAAAGAACGGGAGTCGGGCGAGAAAAAGGGACAGCGACGAAATGCAATGAGCATCTGCATACAGAATATTAATTTCCGCGCCGACAGTCAGTTCATCGAAGAAACCGGAAGGCGCTGCATATTAAACCGCTCGGAGATAAAGCCCGGCCGCTCATCCCAAAAGTACACGCCGGAACAACGGTTGCAACTGGCACAAAAATATCTGGAAGAGCATCCTTATATGAGAGTGAACGACTATTGCCAACTAACCGGTCTGCTGCGAAACACCGCCGCCAAGGAGCTGAAACACTGGAGCGAAACGCCGGAAACATGCATTACCACCAACGGACGAGGTTCGCATAAGCTCTATGTGAAGCGGAAAGAAACAGCTTTCCCTTGAGGTTTCGATAAATATCGGTATCTTTGCAGTCATATTAAAATTCACGAAAGCAAAAAACAAAGAAAATCATAGATATGACTAAAGAGAAAATCATCCTCACGGGCGACCGCCCAACAGGACGCCTGCACATAGGACACTATGTAGGCTCATTGAGAAGAAGAGTGGAGTTACAGAACTCCGGCTTGTATGACAAGATATTTGTCTTCATTGCTGATGCACAAGCATTAACAGACAATGTGGACAATCCGGAAAAGGTACGTCAGAACGTTATCGAAGTGGCCCTTGACTATCTGGCTTGCGGACTGGATCCGGAGAAAAGCACTATCTTCATCCAATCACAAATTGCCGAGTTATGCGAACTGAGCTTTTACTTCATGAATATGGTAACTGTGAGCCGTCTGCAACGCAATCCTACTGTGAAGGCCGAGATCCAACTACGCAACTTTGATGCCAGCATTCCCGTGGGGTTCTTCACATACCCCATCAGTCAGGCAGCAGATATCACAGCTTTCAAGGCAACGACTGTCCCTGTAGGTGAAGACCAGGAGCCAATGCTGGAGCAAGCCCGCGAAATCGTTCGTCGCTTCAACTATATCTATGGCGAAACACTGGTTGAACCGGAAATCCTTCTGCCCGACAATGCTGCTTGTCTGCGCCTTCCCGGAACAGACGGAAAAGCCAAAATGAGCAAGAGCCTGGGTAACTGTATCTACCTTTCCGACTCTGCCGACGAAATACAAAAGAAAGTAAAGGGCATGTACACCGATCCCGATCACTTGCGCGTACAAGACCCGGGTAAAGTAGAGGGCAATCCTGTCTTCACTTATCTGGATGCCTTCTGCCGTCCCGAACACTTCGGCCTTTACCTGCCCGACTATCCGAATCTCGATGAACTGAAAGCGCATTATCAGCGTGGCGGTCTGGGTGATATGAAGGTGAAAGGATTCCTGAACTCCATTATGCAGGAGACACTGGAACCGATTCGCAACCGTCGTAAAGAGTTTGAGAAAGATATACCTGCCATCTATGAGATGCTGAAGAAAGGCTGTGATGCAGCACGCGAAGTTGCTGCCGCCACATTGGACGATGTACGCAAAGCGATGAAGATAAACTACTTCGACGATGCAGATTTGATAGCTGAACAAGTGAAGAAATTCAGTGCAGAATAATTTCCGCACCATTATCAAATAGAGAAACGCCCTGTCTCCCGTAGATTAACGAGAAGACAGGGCGTTTCCTTGCTTATGAAAGAACTATTAATTGGCAGATTTCACTAATACCACACGGTTCAGAATAGGCTGACCAAATTTGTCTACACCACCACCAGCTTCAATATTCAAGCGGTCGGCAGCAATACCGTAATTCTTAACCAGTGCATCTTTAACAGCTTGTGCACGTTTCAAGCTCAATTCTTTATTGAATGCCGGAGTACCGGTTGCAGAGTCTGCATAACCATTCACAGTGTAAGTTGCATTCGGGAACTGCTTCATCTGTTCTGCCAGATAAGACAGGTTCATGATTTCACGCGGAGACAGTTCAGCAGAACCGATTGTGAAGAATACAGTACGCGGTGCGATATCCGGATCCGGAACAATGACTTCTGTTTCTGTAACTTCGGCTACCGGTTGGTTTTGGGCCTGTATCAAAGCATTCTTCAACTGTGCATTCTGCGCACCCATTGCGGCCAACTTATCCTGCATAGCAGCCAACTCGATTTGAGAAATCAACTGCGGCATCGGACGACGGAAACCACGGGCAGGGAAACGGTAAGTCAAACCGACTGTAGCACTCAGTACGCCATCATATCCATGATCGCCACCAACTTCACCATCGAATTTATCTTCAACGCCCATTGCACTTAATTCCAGATTAATATCGAACGCATTCGAAATACGGAATTTATTGATGATACCTGCATTCACTGACAATGCTTCGCGATGAGGTTTTGAATAGTTGTGGGTAAAACCGGCACCGACATAAGGAATAATTTCATAGACACGATGCTGATTGTAACCACCGAAAAGCGCATTCAGATTAAACATCACATCAGCATGGAGGTTCATATAATCAAAACGCTGTTTATAATAACCGTCTTTCATTTGAGTACCTTTTACATAATCTGCCCCTGCATCATATGTAAAACCTCTTGCTTGAAGACCGCTATATTGCAAACGCAATCCTAAACCGGGGGTAAACCATTTACCAACGGAAACATTCAGCGTCGGACTAATACGTTTGCCAAAACTTCCGGCTGAATCATTGTCACCAAATGTAGCTTCGGCACCACCGCCAATAGAGAAGAACCAATTGCTCCAGAAAGGATTCGTTATCACCTGATACTTATCCTGTACCTGGATTACTTCATACTCTACAACTTCACTTGTACTGTTCTGCGCCCAGGCGGCAGAAGTCAGGCCGGCCAAAGCCAGCAACATTAGAATCTTTTTCATATACCTAAATAGTTAAGTGGTTAATTTAAATTCATTATTATAACTGACTAAATAACACCATCCCCACTAAAAGGTTTTTGAAAGAGATTATTTTTTGTTATTACCTTTAATCTTTATCGCGAGAATAATTTCTCAATATCCTCTTCTTTTATAGTTGACAATACAGTACGTCCGTCCGGCGTATAGTTTGGAGTAGGGCAAGCAAACAGGCTATCTACCAAATTAGCCATTTCTTCATTACTCAGTACTTGTCCATAAACGATTGCCGCAGCCTTTGCCAGCGTTAAAGCCAACATGGTTTGCACTTCTTCTTTTACATCACTTCCTTTTTCCATGGCTGTATGTACCATATTACGTACCAGTTCCACAGGATTCAGTCCCTCAATACCAGACGGAATACCATTGATAGCATAACTGCCACCACCCAACGGGGTTAATTCAAAGCCAACTGCCGAGAAGTCTTCCATAATGCTTTCCAGCACAGCAGCCTCCGAAGCCGGTAACTGTACGATTTCCGGAAACAGTACGCCCTGAGACACTCCCTGCTTCTGGCTGATCTGATTCATATAGCGTTCAAACAGTACCCGGATATGTGCCCGGTGTTGGTCTATCAACATCAAGCCGGACTTCACCGAAGTCAGAATAAAACGTCCCTTGAATTGGAAATGCTGCGCTCCCTTTTCCACTGCCGGCTCATTAGCATACAACGGTGCAGATAAGGAAGAAGAAGCCTGCGTTTCCGGTACATACGGTGTACGTTCTTCAGACATATCAGTCGATACCGACGCAGAAGCCCAATCTGTTTCATCTACAAAGGGCTCTTCTTCCATCGGAGCATTCATTTTACTGGCTTTTTCCAGCCCATCGTACAATCCTTCCCAGTCTACTTTCGGACGGGAATAGTTGCCACCGCTATAAGAAGAGGCAGAAGAAGTTTTAAACGGATTGAAGTCTGAATTATAATGCACTTTCGGCGGCTCTATCGGGCGTGTCTGGTCGAATGCCGGAATATCAGGCATACCTTCGGTGTCAAAATCGATAGATGGTACAGCATTAAATTTGCCCAATGATTCTTTAACAGACGCAGAAAGTATCTGCCAAATCGCTTGTTCATTTTCAAATTTGATTTCCGTCTTTGTGGGATGTATATTCACATCTATATTTGCCGGATCTACCTCAAAATAAATAAAGTAAGAGATCTGCTCACCAGCCGGAATCAGCTGTTCATAAGCATCCATCACTGCTTTATGGAAATATGGATGACGCATATAACGGCCATTCACAAAGAAGTACTGATGAGCACCTTTCTTTCGTGCCGTTTCCGGCTTGGCTACAAAACCCGATACCTTCACCATGGTGGTATCCACATCCACCGATAGCAAATACTGGTTCAGCTTTTTGCCAAACACAGCAAGAATACGCTGCCGAAGCGGCATAGCCGGCAGATTAAACAGTTCAGTGTCATTGCTATATAAATAGAAAGCCACTTCGGGATGTACCAAAGCGATGCGTTCAAATTCGGTAAGGATATTGCTAAGTTCCGTAGAATTCGCTTTCAGGAATTTACGACGGGCAGGAATATTAAAGAATAAGTTTTTAATGGAGAAATTACTTCCCTTAGGGCAGGATACCGCTTCCTGACTTTCTACTTTAGAACCGGCTATCACAATCCGTGTACCCAGCTCTTCATTTGCCGTACGGGTTTTCAATTCTACTTCTGCCACTGCAGCAACAGAGGCCAATGCCTCGCCACGAAATCCCATCGTACGCAAAGCAAACAAATCGGCTGCTTCTTTTATCTTAGAAGTGGCATGGCGTTCAAAGGCAAGGCGTGCATCCGTTTCGGACATACCTTTTCCATCATCAATCACCTGAATACAGGTTTTTCCTGCATCCGTCACTAATACGTGTATTTCTTGTGCTTCGGCATCAATCGCATTTTCTACCAATTCCTTTATCACAGATGCCGGACGCTGAATCACCTCTCCGGCAGCAATCTGATTGGCAACCGAATCGGGCAGCAAATGAATAATGTCGCTCATAAGAACAATAAATTGTTTTTTAAATTAGTTAAGTTAGGAAAGCAACTACCAGAATCAAATGATTCCGGTACTTATTGCATACCACAAGTACATCAGCAAGGCAATAATAACCAATATCACCCCCAGATGTACCGGTTTACGCCCGCTTTCCTTGCGTCGCTTCAGGTGGGTAGTTCCTTCTACAAACTTCCCCCGGATATCTTCCGGTGAGAACTCTTTTTCAGGTAACATCCCCAAATCACGCTTGGCGCTCTCTTCCATCTTCGCCAACTTCTCTTTCCGCTCATCCACATATATGTATGGATGGTTAAAGCCGCGCGGCTTTCTCATAGTGAACATTCCCATAGCGTTTATTTATTTCGTTTAATATTCATATTCCTTGGTGAAGTTAAAGGTTTCCGGTCTGATTTCTGCAATTGCTGACCGGCCTTCTTTCCTCTCCATTCAAATATGTCTTCCTTATCTCGCGGACGAATATAATCGAACCAGGCAAAGGTAGGCAATTTGTATTTCTCCGCAGGAATCTGATCCATCGGATACATCGTACCGTTAGCTTTACCAATAAAAGCTCCTTTCTCCATACGTCTATCTTTCAGTAACATACGCAAGAAGCTACCTTCGGCATAATTCAGTCCTATCAGGCTACTATCTTTTTCTTCCACCGGATAAAAGATAACCAGCACATTGCCGTTTACATCAGCCTGACGCATGTCTCCTTCTACAAAGAAGCCCTTCATCTCTTTACCCGATACCTGATTATAATGGATAGAGTCTTTCTGTTCTATGGTAAAAGCTTGGTTAATGATATGTACCCAGTCTATAGTACTGTCATTCATATATGCCTTGATCTCCTCACCTAATATCTGTTGCGAACCGTGCCACAAAATAGGATCAGTATACATCGTCATGCAAGAATCTTTTGAATTATAAACCAAAGAATCGCACACAGCCTGTACATCGGTGCGGTAAGCACGGACTTTATGATAAACACGCATTTCACGATACATGGAATCCGTATTTATATTATAAGTAATCAACCGCAACGTATCACCATGCATAAACAAACTGTCACCTTGTGAATAATCAATGGCGACAGCACGCTGAGTAGCAAGAGCGCTTCCCGTTATTTCATTATAGAAACAATAGTTACCTGTCAACATGTTTTTGTTGATGGTATCATTCATCTGCACATTCTCAAATGCTTCGCCATATCCTAATACACGATCGTAGAAAATGCTGTCACCTGTCAACTTCTTACCTTCGTTAGTTAACACAGAGCGATCCAGAAGTTCAGCTTGTTCAGTAGTAGTATTATAAAATCCTCGTTCAGAGTAGATATGGTTATTATCACTCACGATATCCGAAGGCCCCAGAATCGTGGCTATCTTAGTTGCAGTGCTATATTTCAAGGTATCCGAAGTCAATATGAATTTCGGATTCACCAACTTTACATCATGGTTGAATACAGAAATTTTCGTTGCCGGACTATATTCCCCCCACTCAGACGTCAGTACATTCTCTTCATCAGTCAATGTACCGCCCTCAAAGTAGTAACCCAGATTATACAAACGGTCGTAGTTCAAACTATCAGTAGTCAAGGTAGTATTTCGGTTGATCATACGGACATTTTCACGAATCATGGCCAACTGTGCCATACCGTCATAATACAGATAATCTCCATAGATAAAAAGCGTATCTCCCTGCTCCATACGAACATTACCAAACGCTTCTACCGAATTTGTCTTTTCGTAGATCAACGCACTGTCACAATACATATACATGCTGTCGTGACGCAACTTCACCGACCGGATCAGTATCTGGATATCCGGATGTAACACTTTGTCCGCCTGTGCCTCTTCAGCATAAAGCAAATCGACCCGGGTTTTCTTCTTTTCCGGTTCTTTTTTCTTATCTTGAGCGCTCAGTAAACAGACACCAAACAGGCATAGAAGGCCTGCGAGAAGGAATCTATGCCTGTTCAGAAAATTAG
>OGZM01001188.1_pt1 | contig 23379 bp, 21 predicted proteins | sample 1576821 | NCBI WGS metagenome assembly OGZM01 (sample SAMEA3541491, study PRJEB24748) | human gut metagenome | biome: human gut; feature: human-associated habitat; material: faeces | place: China | collected 2012
TTGTTTGCTGCATAAGATTTACTCTTTTTTGTAAACCTTTTTCAGGACGGGACAGGACGGGACAGACAAAAAAAATCCATCGGTGCGGACTGGAGCGGACTGGAGCGGACATCGAAACCGAAGCGTTTTACCCTGTTGTATATTGCGTCAGGAATAAAAGAAAGCGTTTGTGAGCCATGAAATCGAATCGTCCTAAAAGGATATCGTGTCGGCGCGATGGCGATTGTTCCGAGACGAAATTCGTTGTTAAAATCGCTCTTTCTCTTTTTCGGAAGAAAAGATATTCATAAACTCTGAATCTCTGAAAGAGTGCATCTCTGAATGCAGCAAAAATGCAAAATTCGATAGAATGACTATCCCCAAACGCGAGTTGTCGAATCTTTTAAACTCTGTATTATGAACATCACCCCTGCAAGCATTGCCGTCTGCAATCAGAAAGGCGGCGTGGGAAAATCAACCTTCACGGTACTGCTCGCCAGTTACCTGCATTACATCGTCGGGCACGACGTGTTGGTCGTGGACTGCGACTATCCCCAATGGTCGATCCATGCCCAACAGGAGCGGGAACTATCGCTCATCGAGCATGACGATTATCACAAGCTGTTGCTGATACGTCAATTCAAAGCCACGGGCCGCAAGCTCTGGCCGCTGCTGAAATGCATGCCGCTCGAAGCCCCCGATGAAGTCGGGCGGCTACTGCAAAACGGCTACAATCCCCGCATCATTCTCTACGACTTACCGGGAACGGTCAATGCCGAAGGCGTCATTCGGCTCCTCGCGTCGTTGGACGCTGTCTTCGTGCCCCTGAAAGCCGACAAGGTCGTCATGGAAAGTGCGCTCTCCTTTGCCCGGAGCCTCACTACTAACTTTGCCCGGAATCCGGCCCTCACTTTACAGAGCGTCTATCTTTTCTGGACGATGATAGATCGTCGTGAACGCACGCCGCTTTACGACCAATACGAGGCCGTTATCCGTAAGCTCGGGCTGTCGCTTATGACAACTCACATTCCTTACCGCTCGAAGTTCAACAAGGAGCTGCTTCCGGACAATGCAGGAGTCGGCCGCTCGACGCTGCTGGCGCCGGAACGGACTTTTGCCCGTGAAGCACGGATCGAGACCCTCGCAACGGAAATTCTCACGCTTCTTAACATCCGCTGACAATGGCTAAAAAAACCAAAGTCGAAGTAGACGAAGGTCTTGTAAGACAGGTGATCGCAGGACAGCTGCCCCTCACGACGAAAGTTACACGCGAGATAGAAGATCCTGCGCAGCAAGAGCCGCAGGCAGAACCGGATGTCGCTGCCCGGGATTCCGGAGAAGAAACACAAGATAGTCCTGCTCCGGCACCGGAGCCCCGGCGGCGACGGACAATGGTCATTCCGGATTTCGAGCAGACCTATATGACTCGCCATGATATACACGTCCGCTCGGCCTTATATGTAAGTATCGACACCAAGCGAAAGGTATTGGATGTGGTTAAGAAAATCGGCAGCGAATATATGACTGCCACGTCCTATGTCGAGAATATCGTGCGGCAGCATCTCGAACTATACAAAGACGACATCAATAGAATTTATAAACAGAAAAGCACCAAAAACCTTATCTGAAATGAAAAAGAACTGTTTTGCGCGTATGCACCCGTCACTCAAGACAGCGTCCGTTCCCGACGCTCCTGCATCCGTTGTCGCCGCACCTGAAGATTCCTCAAATCCCGATTCCCAGTCTTCCGAAACGGTCGTATCCGAAAGGCAGGATGTGAAGCCGGAGAGTGCTCACGTACCGGACATACGACGGCGACGTTCGATGACATTGCCCGACTGCAAAAAAACATTTCTTGTCCGGGTGGATTACGACCTCCGCGCCTCGCTCTATGTCAGTGCCCCTACGAAACGGAAAATCCTTGAAGTCCTGAAAAAAATCGGCGGCGAGCGACTGACCGCGACATCTTATGTAGATAATATCCTGCGGCACCATCTCGAAATATTCCGCGACGAGATCAATCGCATACATCAAGAACAGAATTACCATAACATCATCTAAAACTTTTTCAATCATGTTGAACGACTATTTATCCGACCTGCACTTTTGGGAGACGCTGGGTCTTATTATGTTCGGATCGATACTCCTTTGGAGTATTTTTTCCGGGATTAGTTCCTTGATACAGCATTGGCGGCGCCCGGAGCGTCCCGATGCCCCGGCACCTCTTCCGGCCGATGACCGTGAGGATTTCATCCGGGATCGAAAGCGGGAAGAGCCCAATAAACGGGAAATGCCGCTTCCGGCCTCCTTCCGGCCTCTGCGGCCTGATGACGACATCGTCACCGGCGATTTCGACCGAATGTTCCTGCAGCCAAGAAGCATTCGTGCCCGCTCGGCTCTTTATGTCTGCAGTGAAACCAAACGTAAAGTATTGGAGGTCGTCCGTAAGGTCGGCGATCAGCACACGACCGCAACATCCTATGTCGAAAATATTTTACGTCACCATCTCGATCTGTACAAAGACGAGATCAATCGACTGTATCAACAGCGAAACCCGCAAGACCTGCTTTAAGACGAAGCATTGAAAACAGATCCGTTGTTATAACCTTAAAAATCTTTTTACCGTGAACAGCATAATTCTTATTGCCGCTTGTATCGTATGCATGGATCGGTTGTTTTTCCGGGGGCGGCTCGCATCATACGTCGTCGACAATCTGAAAGGCCCGAAGAAAAAACACACCGGGCATAACGCTGCCCCTCACACGCCGAATGCCGGTACTGCACCCCGTCAAACTCCTGAAATTCTGGTCTCGAAATCCTATCGGTGCGGACTGGAGCGGACTGGAGCGGACATCGGCACCGCCCCGGCAGGCGGAGATGCTATATTTGCCCCGGCTTCGGAAGAGAAGTCCGCGATGCAGGGGTGGAACACCCTTGTCGTGCAGCCCTCGATCGGCGAAGACGGCGAACTCTCGGAGCCCGAAGCTTCTGACGCCACACCGGCCCGTCCGCAGCTTCCGGCTCTCCCCGCCAGAGCAGAACTCCGTGATGCGGAGGTTCATGCGATGTTCGGAGAGCTGGACTTCGGAGAGTGCGCCGTCATGGGCGATGCCACGGCTGAGGAGCGGCAGGCCATCGCCAACTTCGACATCCGGGCCTATGCTTAATTAAAAACGACCTACGACATGAAATGGAATAACGAATACGGCTGACGCCTTTTCCGCAGCAGGAAATACGATGTATCCGGTCGCAGAATGCCACAAAGCAGGCTGCGGCCTTTTTCACACCCTTAACCAAACTACCTGTTTTATGAAAAAAAGAGCAATTTTCACGATTCTGTCCCTGTGCTCCGCACTTGTATCCTTTGCGCAGGGCAACGGCATGGCCGGCATCAGCGAGGCCACGAACATGGTAACGTCCTATTTCGACCCGCTGACGAAACTGATCTTCGCCGTGGCGGCGATCCTCGGACTGGTCGGCGGCGTGCGCGTCTACTCGAAATTCTCGTCGGGTGACCCGGACGCTTCGAAATCCGCCACGGCGCTGTTTCTCTCATGCGTCTTTCTGGTGATCGTCGGCACGGTCTTACGTTCGTTCTTCCTCTAAGCGATGGGCGAATACCAAATAAACAAAGGGGTCGGCCGGCAGGTCGAATTTCAGGGCGCGCACGTAATGGTTCTTTGGCAAATGCGTCGATAGCAAGACGTTAGGCAAGTGTTCGATAGCCTATCATCGATCGGCTTATCCGAAAGGGAAACCGGACGGGGAGTATAGCCTGCCGATAAACTGATAAGTCATACAGTTACCAAGTATGCGACTGAATCAGGAGATGAAAGATAGATACGAGGATAAAGTCTGGATTGATTGAACGATAGTCCAAGTGGCACAACTCGAAACTGTGGCGGAAGGTAACTACAGACGCCATACTGTAGCACACTCGATTCGACCTTGGAGGGTTGGGTGCAGAACAGGTTACAGCACAACTGCGATAAGCAGAAACGGACGAAAGTCGTATCCGACAATCTATCAAAGCTATGTTGCCGAAGAATTAAACGTGGATTGCCTAACCCGGAATGCCGAAAGGCTATTAGGTTTCAGACCTATGAAAATCCGGTATGGCAACGGAGCCACCGTAGTAGTCCGAGCGAGGGAAAGCCTCGTACATGGCGAAGGGTGGCAGCTAACATTTTTAATACAAATTAACGGATAATGTGTGAGACATTATGAGAAATCCAGAGAGAGTATTAAACAGTCTGTCAGAGCACAGCAAAATTTCGAGCTACAAGTTTGAACGGCTCTACAGGGTTCTATTCAATTCGGAGATGTTTCTCCTCGCCTACCATAATATACAAGGTAGGCAGGGAAATATGACGGAAGGTTCCGACGGTAAAACTATCGACGGAATGAGCCTGAAACGGATTGAAAATTTGATTGATGCGCTCAAAGATGAGTCGTACCAACCAAAACCGGCAAGAAGGACGTACATCCCGAAGAAAAACGGGAACATGCGACCTCTCGGCATACCGTCTATCGACGACAAATTAGTGCAGGAGGTATTGCGAATGATGTTGGAAGCAATTTATGAAGGTAGTTTTGAGAACACCTCGCACGGCTTCCGACCCAAACGCAGCTGCCACACCGCACTGATACAGGTGCAGAAGAATTTTACTGCGGCCAAGTGGTTTATCGAGGGCGACATTGAGGGATTCTTCGATAACATCAACCATGATGTACTTATCGGAATCTTGAAAGAACGTATCGCAGACGACCGCTTTATCCGGCTAATGTGGAAATTTTTGAAAGCTGGCTACATCGAAGATTGGACATTTCATAGAACATACAGCGGAACACCGCAAGGTGGCATCATTAGCCCGATACTGGCTAATATCTATCTCGACAAGCTGGATAAGTACATGAAAGAGTATGCCTGTCAATTCGATAGAGGCGACAGACGGGCTATGAACCTTGAGTACAAACGGTATTCCAGGAAAATTTGGTGGCTCGGCACAAAGCTGAAACAAACCGAGGATAAAGATACTCGGAAGGAACTGATTGACGCGATTAAGCAACATCAGAAAAACAGGATGCACTTACCCTCTGTCGATGAAATGGACGAGGGATATAGACGGATTAAGTATGTGAGGTATGCCGATGATTTTATTATCGGAGTGATTGGCAGTAAATCGGACTGTGAGGCCATCAAAGAGGATATTAAGAATTTCCTCGGCGAGAAACTGAAATTGACGCTCTCCGAAGAAAAGACCTTAATCACGCACGGCAATAGAAAGGCAAAATTCCTCGGCTATGAAATCTATGTCCGACCATTCACGGATAAGACGTTAAGAGGTGAGAAATCGGGAGTACTTATTAAGGCTTACGGCAAAAAGGTAGTGTTGGAAGTGCCAATGTCCACAATGCGGGATAAACTTCTCTACTACGAGGCGATGGAAATTCATCAATTCGAGGGTAAAGCGAAATGGAAACCCACAAGCCGGACAAAGTTGCTACATCTGGACGACCTCGAAATACTGGATGCCTATAACAGAGAAATCCGAGGTTTTGCAAACTATTTTTCTATCGCAAATAACAGTTCACACCTGAATTCTTTCAAGTACATCATGCAATACAGTCTGTATAAGACTTTTGCACGAAAGTACAGTACGACAGCCCGAAAGATTATCGCAAAGTATCGACATCACAAAGATTTTGCGGTTTTCTATGAGGACAAGAAAGGAGGAAAGAAGATGCGGGTATTCTTCAACGGGAGCTTTAAGCGTAAAACAACCGCGATGGACGCGAGTTGTGATTATGTAGCCAACACGATTTTCAATACCACTGTATCAAGCCTTATACAAAGGTTAAAAGCGGGTAAGTGTGAATTGTGTGGCGCAACGGAAAACATTGAAATACACCACGTCAAAAGACTCAAAGACTTAAAAGGCAAAGAGCCATGGAAAATCCAAATGATTGGACGTCAGAGAAAGACGTTAGCTGTATGTATTCCCTGTCACAACAAGATACATCACGGGATAATAGACTGAATATGTTAGTGGAGAGCCGTGTGCGCCGAGAGGTGCAAGCACGGTTCGGAGGCGAGTTCTTGGAAACCTACCGTAGAAATACGGCAAGGCACCGGGTTCTTAGCCTACGTCTCACGGCGCAGTACCTCGTGCTGTTCGTCGCGGGGCTTCTGGGCGTCTTCGTCTGCTTCGTCGGAATGTACATGAGCGGCCTCCCGCAGGGTTTCTGCATCCTCTTCGCCCTCGCGGCCGGTCTTGCCGTCACGGGCGGCACCTTCTACCTGAGCCGCCGCTTCGGCCCCCACGGACTTCAAAAGCTCATGGCCTCGCGCCGGCATCCGCGGCGCATCATCCATCGTCGGGCCATCCGGCGGCTGCTACGCATTCGTATCCCTCGAACCGTAAAACCGTAATCCTATGCGCGGAACCTTGAAAACCTCGACCTTGGAATCGAAATTCCCTTTGCTGCGCGTCGAGAACAACTGCATCATCTCCAAGTTCGCCGACATCACCGCGGCTTACCGCGTCTTGCTGCCCGAACTCTTCACCCTCACGGGCGAGGAGTACGAAGCGCTGCACGGCGCTTGGCTCAAAGCCCTGAAGGTGCTGCCGGATTACACCGTCGTCCACAAGCAGGACTTCTTTATCGAGGAGCGGTATGCGGCTCCGGAGGAGGGCTCCGAGCGGAGCTTTCTCGCCCGTTCCTACGAGCGTCATTTCAACGAGCGGCCCTACCTGCACCACACGTGCTACCTGTTCGTTACGAAGACCACGTCCGAGCGGATGCGGCAGACCAGCGCTTCGTCCGTGCTGTGCCGGGGCTTCATCGTCCCGCGGGAGATGCGCGACACGGATGCCGTGACGCGCTTTCTGGAAGCTGCGGAGCAGATGGAACGCATTCTGAACGATTCGGGCCTCGTGCGCGTCGAGCGGCTTACGGAAGCGGAGATCGTCGGCACGGCGGACGACGCCGGACTGCTGGCCCGTTACTTCGCCCTCTCGGACGAGCGGCGTCCGGTCGTCAACGAGGATATCCGTCTCGACCCGGGGACGATGCGCATCGGGGACAAGTACCTCTCGATGCACACGCTCTCCGATCTGGACGTGCTGCCGCAGAGCGTGGCGACGGATTTCCGCTACGAGCGCCTCTCGACCGACCGCTCGGACTGCCGCCTCTCGTTCGCGGCGCCCGTGGGACTGCTGCTCTCCTGCAACCACGTCTACAATCAGGTGATCTTCCTCGACGACCACGACGAAACGCTCAAGCGTCTCGAAGCCTCGGCCCGGAACATGAACTCGCTGGCGGCCTACTCGCGCTCGAACGCCATCAACCGGGAGTGGGTCGAAATGTACCTCAATGAGGCGCATTCGCAGGGGTTGCGCTCCGTAAGGTGCCACTGCAACGTCATGGCATGGGCCGAGAGCGAAGCGGAGTTGAAGCGCATCCGCAACGACGTGGGCTCGCAGCTCGCGCTGATGGGCTGCACGCCGCATCACAACACGGTGGACGTGCCGGTGCTGTTCTGGGCGGCGATTCCCGGCAACGAGGCCGACTTCCCCGCCGAGGAGAGTTTCTACACCTTTCTCGATCAGGCGCTCTGTCTTTTCAACGGGGAGACCAACTACCGCTCGTCGCTCTCGCCCTTCGGAATCAAGATGTCCGACCGCCTGTCGGGCATTCCGATTCATCTGGACATCTCGGACCTTCCGATGAAGCGCGGCGTCATCACGAATCGGAATAAATTTATCCTCGGACCGTCGGGCTCGGGCAAGAGTTATCTGACGAACCATCTGGTTCGTCAGTACTGGGAGCAGGGAGCGCATATCCTGCTGGTCGATACGGGCAACTCCTACCAAGGGCTCTGCTCGCTGATTCACGCCAAGACCAAAGGCCGCGACGGGGTGTATTTCACCTACACCGAGGAGGCGCCCATCGCCTTCAATCCCTTTTATGTCGAAGACGGGGTGTACGACGTGGAAAAGCGCGAGTCGCTCAAGACGCTGCTGCTGACCCTTTGGAAGCGCGAATCCGAGGAGCCGACGCGCTCGGAGGAGGTGGCGCTCTCGAACGCCGTGAACCTCTACCTCTCGAAGCTCCGCGCAGACCGCTCCATCGTCCCCTCGTTCGATACCTTTTACGAGTTCGTCGAAACCGACTACCGGCGGCTTTTGGAACAGAAGCGCGTGCGGGAGAAGGATTTCGACCTTGCCAATTTTCTGAACGTGCTGGAACCTTACTATAAGGGCGGCGAATACGACTACCTGCTGAACTCCGACAAGCAGCTGGATTTGCTGGACAAACGTTTCATCGTCTTCGAGCTGGACAACATCTCCTCGAACCGGACGCTGCTGCCGGTGGTGACGCTCATCATCATGGAGACCTTCATTTCGAAGATGCGGCGGCTGAAAGGCGTCCGCAAGATGATCCTTATCGAGGAGTGCTGGAAGGCCCTCACCTCGGCTAATATGTCGGCCTACATACGCTATCTTTATAAAACCGTGCGCAAGTATTTCGGCGAGGCGGTCGTGGTGACGCAGGAGGTGGACGACATCATCTCGTCGCCTATCGTCAAGGAGTCGATCATCAACAACGCCGACTGCAAAATCCTTTTGGATCAGCGCAAATACCTCTCGAAATTCGACGGCATACAACGTCTGCTGGGTCTGACGGACAAGGAGCGGGCGCAGATTCTCTCGATCAATCTCTCGAACGATCCTAAACACCGCTATAAGGAAGTGTGGATCGGGCTCGGAGGCGTGCAGTCGGCAGTTTATGCCACGGAAACTTCGATCGAAGAATATTTGACCTATACCACTGAGGAATCGGAAAAGATGCAGGTGATGGAGCTTGCCGAGAAGCTCGGCGGCGACATCGAAGCCGCCATCCAGCAGTTGGCCCGTGAACGCGAATCTTAATTCCTGACGCCATGAAACCGATACTTTGGATATGCGCCGGCATCCTGCTGACGCTGGCCACCGTGCTCGGAGCGTTTCACCTCTTCTACGATTACGAATACCACAAAATCCGTCCGTTGTGCGGAGCATGGCATTCGACGCTCGACGACACGCGGCTGACAATCGCACCGTGCGGCGAGAAATTCCGAATCACCCTCACGCGCCGCGGCACGTCCGAAACGCACCTCCTATACTACAAGGATTGCGTCTATTATACGGCCTACGGCGGACGCCGGGTCGATCTCTTTTACACGCCCCCGACCGATGCACTGCTCCTCGTGCCGGGCGGCGCTTTCAAACGAATCTCAAACCTCAAAAACAATGAACAATAACCAATCGACACCTGCGTCGGCCGTAGCGGCCCTTCAGCAGGAGATCAGAACCCGCACCGAAGTTATCCGCACTTTGGCGGACCTTCGGGAACAACTCGACGCCGACCGTATCTGCGGGGCGTGGCTCTCGGCGGAAAACAACCTTTCGGCCTCGATACGCCGCATCGGCGAAGGCATGTGGCGCATCCTCGTTTTCGACCACGCGCTCTGCTACAAACGTATCGTACAGGACGGCATCATCGCGCTACGCCGCCACCGTCTTTGGCTCGGCGCCGACGACGGCAACCGCGTGATCTACGATGCTGCCACCGAGACACTCACCATCGGCTGTTATGGACGCTTCGTTCCGGAGGACAGCATCCGCCGCCGGGACGACGACGAAATCATTGCCGCAGAACCTTTCAACGAACCGGCCGAATAATGGAACCGCGTTCGGTATTTCCGGGCTGCCCCTGCTTGTCGGGGCAGCCCTTCGGCGGACTCCGCCTACAATTATACGTCCTCAAATCCGACGGTTATGGAATGGAAAGATAGGATTGCACGGCTATTCCGCCGCAAGCCAGAGTGGGAAAGGGAGCATCGAAGTACCCTCATTGCCCGTCATGCAGAGCACCTGCTCCGGGAACGGGATATACGCAGTATTGCAGACCTCGTGCGACGGCACCGGAAATCGGATCTGACCATTGCCGGAATCGGACTGGCAATGAATACAGCGACAGACCGCTTTCTCAGGACGCCCGAAGATGCGGCGGGAAAAGATATGCTGGAGCTGATGGATGCCCTGCGCAGGACATCGTTTGCGAAAAAGATCGGGCGCCGCCTCGCGGACGTTCCGGCTGACACCGCCCACTCCCTGCACGGCCTGCTGGCCATGCACACCTTTCTCTTGGATGCCTATCTGGAGCAGCATCCCGACAGCAAGCTCCGGCAGCCGCCGATGGCCGAGGTGCAGGCAGCAGCGCATATCATCGACCGGCAGTTCCGCGCCGAGACATTCCGCGAGCTGCGCCATCTGGCAGAAACAAGTGGACGTTATATGCCCTCCTGTTACGTCGTGCGACTCTACGATTGGGATACCGATATGGGCCGGTTGCAGGAGATGCGCGGGCGGCTGGACGGCCCGGCATGTCCGGACGATCCGCAGCAGGTACAGCAGCTCCGGGAGCGAATCTGGAAGGCCGAGAACCGCATGGTGCGGGAAGCCGAAAAGGTGCTGGAGAGCGATCCGGAAATTCCCCTGCGGCAAACCTACATTGAAAAACTCGATGCCGAGTTGCAGACATTGGGATGGCTTGCACGCTTCCCGGAGCGAATCGACGACAACCGTATTAACCGGCAGCTGCTCGACAAATACAGGATTCTTCCCGGCATATCACCAGCCGAGCAATACGGGCAGGTCGAGAAAGCCTTCCGCGAGCTGGATGCACGCCTTGTCCGCATGACCGGGCGGCAGTCCTACGCCGACGATCTGTTCGAATCCCTGCGGCAGAAAGGCCCGAAGCCGGAGAAACATATTTCCGGGGTGCGGCAGAAAGAGATCGATTCTACAAGAAAAGAGCAAACCGGACAACCGGCTTCGGGTCGGCGGATAAAGCAGTGATGCCCGTCTTCGGGTGAATATCCTCAATAATACAATCAATTCAAGCATGAAACAGAAAATCATCCTGCTGTGTCTGTGCCTCGTCTGCACGGGCCTCAGCACATACGCCCAGTGGGTCGTCTCGGACCCTACGAACCTCGCGCAGGGCATCGTCAACTCCACTAAGCAGGTCGTCGAAGCCGCCAAGAACGGCTCCACCATGCTGCAAAGCTTTCAGGAAACCGTAAAGATTTATGAGCAGGGAAAACGATACTACGACGCCCTGAAATCCGTCAGCAACCTCGTCCGCTCGGCCCGCAAGGTACAGCAGTGCATCCTGCTCGTGGGCGAAATCTCGGACATCTACGTCGACGGTTATCGCCGCATGGTCGGCGACGAGAACTTCACGCCCGCGGAGCTCGCGGCCATCGCCGCAGGCTACGCCCGCATCATCGAGGAGTCGGCCGGGGAATTGAAGGAGCTGCAGGACATCGTAAACCCTACGGACATGTCACTGACGGACAAGGACCGGATCGACGTGGTGCAGCGCGTCTACGGCGTCCTGCGGCGCCACCGCGATCTGGCACGCTACTACACGCGCAAGAACATCTCCATATCCCTGCTGCGAGCCGCCCGGAAGCGGGATATGGAGGGTGTGCTCTCGCTCTACGGAACCGACGAACAACGCTACTGGTAGTATGGTACGCATGCTTTCCCTCACGGAGAACCTGCATACGATTCTCCGGGTGTTATACGACGATATGATGGCGCTGTGCTACCCGATGTCGCAGGTCGCAATGGCCATTGCAGGGATCGGAGCGCTGCTCTACATCACTTACCGCGTCTGGCAGTCGATGGCCCAAGCCGAACCTATCGACCTCTTTCCCCTCATGCGGCCCTTCGCCATCGGCATCTGCATCCTGTTCTTTCCGACGCTCGTGCTGGGCTCCCTGAACGGCATTCTCTCGCCGCTGGTAAAGGCCACCCATTCACTTATGGCCGGGCAGACGCTCGACATGGAACAATGGCAGGAGCGGCGTGAGCGGCTCGAACTCGAAGGCCGCGAGCAGATGCCCCCGGACAGCTACTACGCCGAGGACGAGGAGATGGAGCGCGAGCTCAGCGAACTGGGCGTGGACGACCGGACGCAGCAGACCCTCGACCGCATGAACGAGGAGCGATCCTCATGGTCTGTAAAGGGACTTATATTCAAAGGCTTGGCGTGGCTACTCGAACTGCTCTTCGCGGCGGCGAGCGTCATACTCGACGTGCTGAGGACTTTCTATCTGGTCGTATTGAGCCTGCTGGGGCCGATCGCCTTTGCCATCTCCGTGTTCGACGGATTTCAGTCCACGCTGACGCAATGGCTCACGAAGTATGTCTCGATCTACCTGTGGCTGCCGATCTCGGATCTTTTCTCGGCGATCATCGCACGTCTGCAAAGCCTCGCCATGCGGCATGATACCGAACTTATGGAGCAGGGATACAACTGGTATGTGGACTGGTCGAGCAGCCTGAACCTGATCTTCATGCTCGTGGCCGTGTGCGGATACCTCTGCATCCCCTCGATCGCCTCGTGGGTCGTGCAGGCGAACGGATTCGCCGCCTACAACAAGACCGTCTCGAAGATGACCTCGCTCGTTAGCGCCGGGGCCGGATGGACGGCCGGCAAAGCATGGGCCGGGGCCAAAGGCGCCGGCTCGGCGGCATGGTCCGGCGGTAAGGCCGTGGGGCGTGGTATCATGAACGGCGCCCGGCTTATTTTCAGAAAATAAAATAACCCGTTATTATGGAATTCAAGTGTTTAACGAACATCGAAACATCGTTTCGGCAGCTGCGCATGTACGCGCTCGTCTTCGCCGGAATCTGCGCCGTCGTTACCGTGGCGGCGGTCTGGATGTCCTACTCTTTCGCCGAACGGCAGCGGCAGAAGATCTACGTGCTGGACAACGGACGCTCGCTGATGGTGGCGCTCTCGCAGGACCTCGCACAGAACCGTCCCGTAGAGGCCCGTGAACATGTGCGGCGCTTCCACGAGCTCTTCTTCACCCTCTCGCCCGACAAGGCAGCCATCGAGTCCAATGTCGGACGCGCCTTGCAGATGGCCGACAAAAGCGCCTTATCCTACTACAAGGTTCTGCAGGAGAAGGGCTTCTTCAACCGCCTGATCGCGGGCAATGTTTCGCAGATGGTCAAAGTGGACAGCATCCGCTGCAATTTCGACCATTATCCTTACGAGGTTACAACCTTTGCCCGGCAGCGTATTCTGCGCGAGAGCACCGTCACGGAGCGGTCGCTCGTCACGACATGCCGTCTGGTGAACGTCTCCCGCTCGGACAACAACCCGCAGGGCTTTATGGTCGAGGCGCTGAACATCGTCGAGAACAAAGACATTGCAACCTATGACCGTTAAACCGCACTCCCTGCGCTGCCGCATCCGTTGGGTGCGGCGGTCGCTGCGGCGCCGGCACGACACGCTCGCACCCTGCATCCGGGAGCGGATCGTACTCGCGGCGCTCGTCCTGCTGCTGCTCCTTTACCTCTGGCTCCTGTTCGCTATGGACATGGTACCGGAGCTGGAGATCGGGCATTTTGAATATTTACCTCTGAAACCGTAAACTGCTATGAAAGAAAACAAGAATCCGGGAAACGACCCCTCGGCGGAGTTCGAGCGGCAGCGCAAGCGCAAGGTGCTGCTCTTCGCGGCGATCCTCGGATGCATATTCCTCGTCGTGCTATGGTTCATATTCCGGCCTGCACCCGTCAAGTCCCAGGAAGGAGCCGCGGGGATCAATACGTCGGTCCCGGACGGCAAGGCGCAGGCCACCGTCGGAGACAAACGCAAAGCCGCGGAACAGCTCCGCAGCGAGGAGCAGCAGCAGAGACGCATGATGACACTCGGCGACAACTCGTTCTCGCTGCTGGACGACGGGCTCAAACCTGCCGAGGAGCCTGCACCGGCGGACAACCCCGCACTGCGGGCCTCCGAGGCCAACCGGGCCATGCAGCGGCAGGTGCAGGGCTTCTACGCCGCTCCGCAGCGCAATGCCGAGGTCGAAGCCCTGAAAGAGCAGGTCGCAGCCCTGCAATCCCAGCTCGACGCCGAGCGGCAGCAGCCCGATCCGCTGGAACTGGCCGAGGAGCAGTACAAGCTCGCCCGGAAGTATCTCGGCGGCGGAGTGGCCGTAGATGAAGAAACTGTTGAGCCGACGAAGCAGCGGAAGGATTCGCGCCTGTCGGTCATGCGGCCCGTTCGGGAAGGTGAGGTCGAAGCCTCGACACTCGACACGCGGGCGGATTTCACCATCGAACGTAACTTGGGATTTCTCACGGCGGCAGGTGATGTCGCGCATGCCGACATTCCGACTGTCAGGGCTTGTGTCGCTCAGACGCAAATCATACGTGCCGGAAGCACCGTGCAACTGCGGTTGCTGGAAGCCGTGCGTATCGACGGAGTGACCATTCCCCGTTATACGCCGCTATACGGTCTTGCGACGATCTCCGGAATGCGGCTGCAAGTCACGGTGTCGTCCGTCGAATACGGCGGACGGATCTTCGCCGTCGAAGCCGTGGCTTACGACCTCGACGGCCAGCCGGGGCTCAACGTCCCGAACTCCCGCGAGCGGACGGCCCTCAAAGAGGCGCTGGCGTCTGTCGGGCAGACAGCCGGCACGAGCGTAAACGTCACCCGTTCGGCCGGACAGCAGATGTTGTCCGAACTGGCGCGCGGAGGATTGCAGGCTTCGTCGCAGTATGTCGCCGGGAAGCTCCGCGAGGTGAAGATAACCCTCAAAGCCAACCATCAGCTATTATTGATTTCAAAACAGCAGTAAAATGAAAAGAGACCTTATTTATCTGGCCCTGATCGTCGCCGCAATCACGGCGGTAAAGGTTACGGCACGAACGACACCGGAAACGCCGGCGGAGATCCGGCCCCTGCGTATCGAAGCGGGATTCACCAAGACCGTACACATCCTCTTCCCGTCGCCCGTCACGTATATCGACATCGGCTCGATGGACATCATAGCAGGCAAGGCCGACGGGGCCGAAAACGTCGTGCGGGTGAAGGCGGCCGTGCGGAATTTCGCAGCAGAAACAAACCTGACGGTCATCACCGAAGACGGCGGATTTTTCACGTTCGATGTCCACTATGCCGAGAACCCGGTTGTCTCGACCCTCAATCTTACAGTGCAGGAACCGCAGACGGAAGGTGTGAAGAAACCGGCTGCCGCAGACGATCCGCAGCCGACGGCCCCAGCATCCGAAGGCCGGGTGCTGCTGCGCGAGGTAGGGCGTGAGAAACCCGCGACCGTAAAGCGCATGTTGAACGACATATACCGGCAGAACCGCACGGATGTGAAAGGCATTCGCACGAAAAAGTACGGCATCGGGGTCGAAGTGCTGGGAATTTACGTGTTCAATGACGTGATATACATGCACACCTGTATCTCGAACGACACGAATATCTCTTTCGAGGTGGATGCGCGGCGATTCATCGTAGCGGATCGCAAACTCGCCAAGCGCACGGCACAGCAGCAGACGCCGCTCGAAATCCTGCGCGTATGCAACGATCCGGCAGTCGTGAGGGGACACCAGCGGCAAAGGACGGTATTCGCGTTGCCCAAGCTCACGATCCCCGACGACAAGGTGCTTTTGCTGGAAATCATCGAGAAAAACGGAGCCCGCCATCAGACGGTGGAGATACCAGCCAAAGAGTTGTTAGAAGCAAAACTGCTGTAAAGAGACAGGCGGTCGAACCCGATGCGGAAGTTTTTATGCAGCAGTGGGAATGTTTTGAATCCGTGCAGCGATCTTACAGGAGCACTTTGCAAGAGGATATTCAGACGTAGTTCCGCACGCTGCGGCCCTGAAAGGCTGTTCGTTTCTGGACAATCAAACACCCCGGTACGGTTTTCAGCCTGTACCGGGGTGTCTTTCATGCAACTTGCGGGAACTCAATATTCATTCTGAAGCGTCCCGCACGTTCTTTATCAGACTATAAGAACCTGGTGTCTATAAACGACTTCGTGCTATCGACGGCAACCACTTTTGGCACATCTTTATTAAATATCCATCGCTGCGCTTAAGCAATCGCACTCAACGATAATTCATCATGCCAACAAAGTGAGACTCTTCGGGTTTCGGGGATTGTGATCCTCGATTCGAAGTTTTTTGTTCCAGACCATACTCAATTATGACTAGTGCCAAATAGTTGTTATACCTGCTCTAATACAGGCTTCTACAACTTGACAGTAATATTTAGGTATATAAATTGAGGGGGCTGACTCGTTTCTACCGGATCGACGGGACTTCAAAGACGGTCGAAGGGTGTCCGTCGTATATGGAGGGCCACCCCTGGTCGTCCCACTGCACAAGGTCGAGCATGCCTTGGCGTCCGATGTCCGTATTGCCGAGTTGGTAGGCATGATAGAACATCCAGGTCTGCCCCTTGTCGTCTTCGATAAGCCCCGCATTGTGGCCGCAGCCGACGAACCGGTTATTTTTGGAGAGAATTAGTTCGTAGCCGTTATCCGTCATGGGGTGTTCTTGCCGATCGACGTAGGGGCCCGTTACCGAGCGTGAGCGTCCCACGACCGTAGAGTAGGTGCTATCCGCACCGCCCGAAAAATCGCCTATCGAAGCGAAAAGATAGTACCAGTCACCGCGTTTGTAGATGTTCGTACCCTCGAAAGCCGTTCCGGCAATCAGCATTTTGGTTTCAGGACGAGGCGTGATCACAGCGTCGGCAGCAACGTCCAGTTCAATGGCGTAGATGCCCCGGAAACTTCCCCAAAAAAGCCAAGCTCTACCTTCCTCTTCGTAGTAGTATTGGTCGATCGACTGCTGAACGCCGATGCTCTGGCTGTCGACCAGCACACCCTTGTCCACGAACGGCCCTTCGGGCCGGTCGGCCACGGCGTATCCGATGACGCTGTACTTGACGTCTCCGAACCAGAGGGTGTAGAAAAGTACGTAACGGTCACCGATGCGTCGGATCTCGGGAGCCCAAAGATCGCCGCGCCGGTTGTTTCGGATGGCTGCGGGCCAGGTTTCATCGGTGAATGCAGAGCCGACGCGTTCCCAGGAGACGAGGTCTTCAGAACGGAAGATCGAGTAGCCATGTCCGGTGGCATAAAGGTAGTAGGAGCCGTCGTCGGTGCGGATGACCGAGGGATCGGGGGCATCGGTTGCGATGACGGGGTTGACGTAGGTCTTCGTAACGCCCTCGTCGGAGGGGGCCCAGTCGCGGTTGCCCTGTGAGCAGGCCGTGACAATCGTCAGCGCTGATAACAAATACGGAAAAAGGAATTTTGTCATGAATACTCTTTTTTTGATGGACACATTGTTTGAAAAAAGAAGGGCTGCCCAATAGATCTTAGACAGCCTCCATCTGTCACACTTCGTAGAATTTAGCGTTGTAGATCTCCAGTTCGCTCAACTCAGCCCACCAGCCGTTGTTGGCATGATAGTAGAGTCCCTGCACCAATTTGTCTTCAAGCGCATAGGTCCGCAGGATTCCAAAGCGTATGTAACGGCTTTTAGCCGGAAGTTGATAGGCTTTGGAGAGGTATTCCGTCGGCGAGGTCTTCTCTTCAGAAACGATTTCTCGCCCCAAAAAGGTCCAATCGGACTTGTCGTCTACAGTATAGCCCAAGCCGATTTCATGCGGGCGGGCCTTTCCGTTTTCGGTCACGGATGCATAGCGATTCCCCGGAGTCAGCGTTGCAAGCGACGAACGGGTACGGAAGCGGATACGCAACGTGGAGATTTCGGCTTTGCCCAGATCGATGTCGATCGTCTGGCCGTAGTAGGTGTTATCATCGTTGTACCACCATATGTTGTTGTTTCCACCCGTGGTTACGGAGGTCTCCGGATCGCCATCAATCAAGTTGTCAGGGAAAGTGCCGAACGAACAGGCATTCGACATTCCGTCACCGAACGAAAACATCTCGGGAGTCAACGCCAGAGCCGGCGTAGAGTCGGCGAATCCTGCATAGATTTTCATCTCAATACCCAATCTCTCGGCTCGAAGCACCATGGGAATAATGACGTTTCTTGATCGATCGATGTTTTCATCGGTCAGTTCGAGCATTACGGGAAATTTCGTCGTTCCGGCAGGAATCGTGAACTCGGTCTTGTCCAACTGCGCTTGTCTGAATGCTTCATGCTCTTCGAAGCCAGGAACGTTTCGGTAGGCATTGTTGAAATCTGCGATTGCATCAGGGTCGATGGCTAGCGTTACCGGCAAATCGAACGGTAGTGCCGCTAAAGTCGCCTCCATTGTCAGGCTTCGCTCATCGGGACGGAACCAGATGATTTTCCGCTCCTTCGAAGAGAGTGACGAGGTCTGCCCTTCAGCGGAAATTCCAAATTCAGGAGTATCCTCAACGATGATGGGCCGGATGAAACAGGGGCGGGCTGCATGAACCGAAGAACCGTCGCTACTGGTGAGTTTGACGGCAAGAGCGTATGGTCTGCTCCCTTCTTCCTGCGCGTCAAGTGCAACTCTCAATGCGGCAATCTGCTCGCCGGTGAAAAGTATTTCAACGCGTTTACGTTCCTCTCCCGGTGCGAATACCACCGGTTCGGGTAAGGTAAAAAATTCGGAAGGAAGCACCGTGTAGCTGGTCGTGTATCCTGCAATCTCGTCATCAGCCATCTCCTCGAATGAAATGGTTGCTGCCTGTGAAGGGTCGCTTCCCGCCCGATTGATGTGGAATACGATCTGCATATCGGCTTTGATATCGTATAAGATTTGTACCTCGTTAGCTATGAATGGGCTCTCTGCCACGCTCACTATTCTGTGGAATTCAGGTGCGAACTGATCCTGGATGTCAAACTCCGAACATGCCGCTGCCAGTAGCAAAGTTGCAGCCAGTCCTGTTTTCAAAATATTTTTCATCGGTAGCTATATTGTTTTAGGTGATTAATAACCCGGCGCTTGAACCATCTGCGGGTTGGAATATACTTCGTCCGAGCTGAGCGGCAGCAGGTACATGCGATCGAACCACTGGTAGTCGCCGTCGACCACCACCCGCTGGTTGAACTCCTCGATCGTCGGATTCACGCGACGGCTGACGTAACAGTCGAGTCCTGTGCGGCAGCCAGCGGAGAGATGCTGGGGAGCCGTACACCAGCGACGTAAGTCGTAGTAGCGACTGCCTTCGGCATAGAACTCGATGCGGCGTTCGGCACGCACCCAGTCCCGGATCGTCATCTCGGCGGTGCAGTCGTCCTTCGTGAGGGCCGGAACGCCAGCGCGCGTGCGGATGGCGTTCAAGGCATTCAGGGCGTTCTGCAACTCTGCGTCTTCTCCGTTCATGTAGAGTTCGGCGCAGGATTCGGCCAGGTTGAGATACATCTCGTCAAGGCGAATGAGTGGTGTCGGATATTTGTAGTCAGAAATTTTGCGGTCGGCCGTGTAGGTCTCGTGGGGAGAGATGAACTTGTTGTTCAGGTAACCGGTCTGCGGCATCTCGCTTTGCGAGTAGTTAGGATCGTAGCCGCAGCCCGACCAGCCATTGACCCCTTCGTCCGAACTGCGCAGGTTCAGGCGTAGCGGCTTTCCGGCGACTAAGTGGGGCCCGATATCACAACCGTCGAAGTTGATCCAGGCGTAGAAACGAGGTTCGCGGTTGACGTTAAGGTTGATGACCTCCTGACGCTCCAAGCCGGCCGACTCGAGCCATTTGGATGCGGGAGTGAAATCGGGGTCATTTTTCGGTAGTTTCCCGTTTTTGGTATAGAAAGCCTCAACGGTCTCGAGCGTCGGGTTGACGTGGGAATAGCAATATTGCCACTGGCCGTTGGTTGTCTTGATGATGCGCCGCGGGAGACTGCCCCAGACGAAACTTAGCGTGGTTCGATGCCAAGTGCGGGATGCACAGGACCAGATCAACTCGCGGTTGCCCATCGTTTCGTCGGAGGCAGCCAGGTAGCGCATCAGCAGCACGCGTTTGTAGAATTCTAGCCCCTCGGGCGTTGAGGTGTCGAGTCCAGGTATCCAGTAGGCCGCCTCGCTCGTGGAGATGTTCTGATTGGCGGCCATCTGTTCCATGTCTTCGATTGTCATCAATTTGCGGCCGTGGCTTTCGGCTATCCGGATCGCGTTTTCAGCCGCGGTCTTGGCTTTGCGCCATTTCTCCAGGTCGAAGGTGCGGCTGACCAATTCCTGACCGTAGCCGGGCGTCTCGAAATTTGTGTTCTTCCAGTTCGGAAAGGGGAACTCCCCGTTCCATAGCGGTGAGGCGGCCAGCAGGCGCAGGCGCGATTCGAGTGCGGCACAGATCACCTGGTTACCTGTGCTGTAAGTCGAGGTCGCCGTATAGTTCGATTCGGGAAGGCCGCCCTCGGCCGCCTCCCTGAACAGGCGGCTGATATATTCGACGCAGTAATCGAAATGCGAACGACCGGGAAATTCGCTCTTCGGCGTGTCGGCATCAACATACTTTTCTACGATGGCGATCGGACCGTATCCTTGCAGCAGCACGAGCGAGTAGTAGGCCTTCAGGAATTTGGCATGGGCCAGGTAGAGCCGTTTGTCGGCATCGGTCAGAAAAGCGGGCTTATGCAGCCCCAGCTGCTGTTCGAAAAGATTGATGTAACCGATTGCACCGTACAAGGCCCACCACCGGTTGGTCGTATTGACAGAGGTCATTTGTCCGCGGGCGATGTAATATTGGTCGTATTTATACGGGGTTTCTTTGTTCTGCATCATGAGATTGGGCAGAATGAAGTCATCTGTAGTCTGCTCCAGGCTGAAATAGACAAACGGCTGCTGCCACTGGATCTCATGGTAGCCGCGGCCGTAAATCCAGTTTTCGACCTGCTCCTTATTTTTCAATGCATCCCCGAAATCCGGTTCCTTGGCCGGTACGACATCGAGGAATTCGCAGCCAGCCAGCAGTGTAGCTGCAAGAGAAAATATGATATGGCGGTATTTCATGGAATCATAATTTAAGTTAGAATTTGAGTTGAACGCCGAGCGTGAAAGTCCGCGAGAGCGGGTATTTGACCCAGGTCCACATTTCGGGATCCCAATAATCGAACGGACTCCACACGGCCAGGTTGTCGCCGTTCAAGTAGACGCGGCCGTACTTGAAGTTATAGCCCAACTCCAAGGTTTTGAACCGAATGAAGCGACCATTACGCATCCAGTAAGTACTGAAAACACTCACGTTGTTCGAAATGTCCGCTGAATTGATACCCAGCCGGGGGTATTCGGCCTTGGGATCGGGGTCGGCCTCTGACCAGTGGTTGTCAGCGATGAACTTCGTCAGGTTGTACAAGTCACTGCCGAACGGCTCCATCGCCACATCGCGGTTGATCATCAGGGTTCGGTTGCCTGAACCGGTGAAGAAGAGGCCGAGGTCCCATTTGCGCCAGCGCAGATTCAGCCCGATACCGTATTGAATGCGAGGGGTGGTGCCGTATTCGGAGATCATGCACTCGTCGTCGTTGTTGACGATTCCGTCGCCGTTCAGGTCGCGGTACTTGATGTCGCCGACCTTCGGCGCTCCGCCGATGAGTTGCGTGGCGTGGTTGGCTATCTCTTCCTCGCTTGTGAAAAGCCCTTCGGCAATATAGCCGTTCCAGCGATAGTTGTCGAGGGGCTGTCCGATAACGCTCTGCCAGGAGTTGGGGTAGTCGGGTTCGTCGTAATTGGTGTATTCGTTCCTGTTGTAGGTGAAGTTAAAGCGCATATCGAGGGTCCAGTCTTTACCAAAATTGCGCTTCCAGTTGACGCTCAACTCATAACCCGAGTTCGTGGCCTGGCCGATCTGTCCCCATGGTGTCACATTCTGGTAACCGAGGATGGCCGGCCACGAGCCGCGCGGCATAAAGATCCTGTCGCGGTTATCCCTGAAGTAGTCGAAAGTGATATTCACCTGACGGAACAGTGAGAGATCGACACCGATGTCGAGTTTCTTCACGCGCTCCCACGTGGCGTCAGGATTGGCGTAGACGAGCACCGTCGGTCCGTAAAAACTGTACATGTTCGAGAGCGAGGGACCAAACATCGAAAGGCCGTCGCCATCGTTGAGCTTGATGGAGTTGCGGTAGAGGAAATGACGTCGTCCTGCGTCATCGTTGAACCCGTCGCTACCGACCAGACCGTACGATCCGCGGAGTTTCAGGAAATCGACGTAATTGCGGAGCGGCTCCCAGAACTTTTCGTTGCTGATAGCCCAACCGGCCGACACAGCGGGGAAGAACTCGAACCGGTGACCGGCTGCCAGACGTTCCGTGCCGTTGTAGCCGAAGTTGAACTCGATGAAATATCGCTGGTCAAAGTCGTAGGTGGCGCGGCCCGAGAAACCCTGATTGCGCTGCGGGAGCGACCGGTTGGGGCGAAATTCGCGCATCATGTACATGAGGAGCGCTCCGACGTTGTGCTTGTTGAACCGGCGGCTGTAGTTCAGGCGGGCGTCGAAATAGAAGGTCTGGTCGGTGTAGGGTTCTCCGTATGATTCCTTGATATACTCATTGCCTGATTTGATTTGTTGCAGGCTGTAGTAATCCGGATATGCAGGATTGTACAACGTTTGATCCAGCGTATAGTAATAAGGGGACATCGTTTGTGTGAAGGAAGTATACGCATACGAGTTCCAATTCACCATGCCGGTGATGTTGAGTCCCTTGGTGATGAAGTCGAGTTTCTGGTCGAGTTGCAGTGACACGTTGAGCTTGTTCGCCTTGGTGATGCTGTGGTCGTCGAGCAGGCTCGCATAGGGGTTGGAGAAGAGAGTGGCTCCGGTCTTGACCGCATTCCCGAAACGGATGTGGTTGTCGCCCGGCTCCGAGGGGAAGAACGCGGGGTATGAGACCGGATTGGCCCGAATCGCATAGGAGAACAGCTTGTCGACGCTCTCGCCGGGACCGGATTGTTCGGTGATCTGTGCGTTGAGATGCAGATCGAGCGTCGTCGATTTAGAGAGTTTGTAGGAGATGTTGTTTTGGAAGTTGTAGGCTAACCGGTGGAGGTTGTTGTTGAACAAGTAATCTTCCGGCGAGTTGATGATACCCGTATCATGATTCAAGTTAAGGCTCATGAAATAGGTGGCCCGGTTTCCGCCGCCTTGGATATTGATGTTGGCGCGCTGGTTCATGTTGAAATCACGGAATAGCAGATCCAGCCAATCGACGTCGGGATAGGCGTAGGGGTATTTGTGGCTGCGCGTGTATTCGATGACCTCCGGTAAGTAGCGGTCCGAAACGCCGCCGCGCGCGCGATTGGCCTCATTGTATTTGTCCATCCAGGTCGCGCCGTCTACATATTCGACCATCTTGGTCGGCTGCACGAACGAATTCTCCAACGAGACGTTGATCTTTGCCCGCGTATTTTCCTGGCCCTTTTTCGTCGTAACGATCATTACGCCGTTGGCCCCGCGCACACCATAGATTGCCGTGGCGGAGGCATCCTTGAGAATGGAGAAACTCTCGATCGCCTCGGCCGGAACGTTGTTCAGGTCACCTGCGGAAATCTCCACGTTGTCGAGCAGGATCAGGGGCG
>OGZM01001203.1_pt1 | contig 23177 bp, 18 predicted proteins | sample 1576821 | NCBI WGS metagenome assembly OGZM01 (sample SAMEA3541491, study PRJEB24748) | human gut metagenome | biome: human gut; feature: human-associated habitat; material: faeces | place: China | collected 2012
TTAATAATAAAATATAACAGTTATTAAATTTCTTAAAACAGGTGAAATCTCAATCGGAATTTGATAAGGTCATCGAATTTTAAAAGTTCTTGTCTCCTTAGATGTATAATTTTATTGATCTTTTCAAGATGGGTTGCGACCTCAATTTGTCTATCGTAATCCGGAACATTAATTTCTATATTTGACACAATTTGTTTTGAAATTTCCTTAAATGTAGCTCCTCGACCTAATGATTGCAAAAAAGCTGTATTCCCCTTCAAAAACCAATACAAATATTTATTATTAATTTTATTTTTGCAAATTAAATTTTTGAATCCCTGATTACAATACATTTCACAACCTGCAATTGCAACCTTCCCAATAGGTGCTCTTGAAGAAAGAATCACTGTGCCTTCCGGAAACAAAGACAGATTTGTTTCTTTTACAGCTAAAGATGTTATCTTACGTACAGTGTCTGTAATAATATAAGAATCCTCATTAATTTCAGCTGGTGTAATCCATTTCAAATCTCCATCCCAATAATCTTTATTTTCTGTTTTGGGTGTACTACCTGAAACTATCTCACAAATATCTCCAATTTTATATTTTTCCACTTCCTCATCCCTCTACAAATCTGAAGAGCTCAAAATTTGTATCAGGCTATAAACCTTCTATGAGATGATTTTACATTACTTTGATTCACCATTGCATACTGCATTGTTGTATCAATTTGCTGATGACCTAATAATTTCTGAACCTGTTCTATCGGCATTCCTTTATCTATGGCTCTGGTAGCCATAGTTCTTCTGAATTTATGAGGGTGTATTCGTTCCAAATTCAAGCTTCTTCCCAACATTCTCAGGCGAATTTCTACTCCGCTAATCTGTAATCTTTTATTAGGACTATTCAATGTTACAAATAATGCCGGGTTATCATCATGTCTTTGTTCCAGATAATCCTGTAAGTGTAATTTCGCTCTTGCATCAAAATATACTCTCCGTTCCTTGTCACCTTTTCCATAGACTACGCATTCACGTTCATTAAAATCAATATCTGCAATATCCAGATTTACAAGTTCCCCTACTCGCATTCCCGTTGAAAACAATAAATCTATAATAGCTAAGTCCCTTTTTTCTTCACAGTGATCCCTCAATATTTCTATGCTCTCATCAGAAATAACCTCTTTAACAATCGTTTTTGTCTTTATCTTATGAATTCGCTTTATTGGACTTTTTAAAATATAATCTTCTTCCTCAAGCCACGAAAAGAAACTTGATAAATTCCGTCTCACATTATCCAATGTAACTTTACTACAGTTATTAATCTTCTGATATTCTATCAAATATTTACGTATATCTTCTGTATTCATCTGGCGAAGCGGAATATCCAGTTGTTTCAGCAAATGTTCGGCTGTCATTCGATAATACTGTATCGTTCTCCTAGAACATCCCTCAATCTGCTTTGCTGTTAAAAACATTTCTAAATATTGTGTATTAGAAGGACTGTCTTCCTGCTTGTTCACCCCATCTAAGTGAAGAATCAACACCTGTTGAAGCTTCTTCATCTGTTTTACGCTAAGAAAATCTATCATTTCATCTAAAATTGCACTAATCTGCCCACTCATTTTTTCAGGCTCCTCTTTTTTCAAAAAGTATACCAAATTTAATGAAAAAGTGCTTATTTTAGTGTGAATTACACCCGATTTTTAACCAAAATACTTTTGCATCAGACTATCAAACAATAACTGAGCCTCATCTAAGGATTTCTGTACAGCAGATTTTGATTTGTTGGTCTGGGTGACAAAGGCGGCGAACCGCTCCTGAATCTCCATAGGTGGAACTGGCACAACCAAATTAAGAATATCTTTATTTGAAATATTAGCCTGTCGAACACCTCTACTAATACCTGTGAGTCTTTTCTTAATTTGCGTAAACTTAAGTAATTGCGACAAATAATATTTATCTATTCCTTCCATTATTTCGAGTTTTGCATTCCGTTGATTAAGATAATACTTTCCATAATCATTGCCTAAGATGCATATGTTACCATAATCATCTTTTCCAACAGTGCCTGTTAAAGACATAACCAGCTCCCCTGGATATACAATGTATCTTTCGAGGCTTTCATCTTCGTGCCAATAAACTAGATTAACAGGTCTAAAAAATCCCGCATTTATATTTCCAATTCTAAGAACAGGAATACCTCTTTCCTCATCAAATTGATCGCTCTTAAAAGCATATCCTCCAACCACATTTACTTTTTCAGATAAAGCACACTCTTTCCAGCCTTTCGAGTTCACATCAGGATCCCCAAACAATTCGATAAATCGGGATTCGATAAGATTCTCTAAATACTGTAACTCTTTTTCCCGCCAATCAATTACTCTCTCCAATTTAGAAAGTATCTTTGCGATTCTGTTTTGTTCTTCTATAGTTGGAAGATTCAACTCCAGTTTATTAAGTTCCTTTGCTGAAAGATGCTTTACAGTAACAAAGGCGGTTTTTCTTTCAATGTCCTTTAATGACTTTGTCATTGCAAAGCGAAGGTATTCTTCATTAGTTCCTTCCCTTGCAACAAGTTTACATACTCGTTGATTCAATAGAGCCTTCTGACTTTTCCAATGTGCTATATTAAATTCTCCATCCATCCCAACAAGTAAATCACCTACATGTACTATATATTTTTCTGGATATTCTCCAGCATAGAATGTCTCTGAAAATCCACGCTTAATATCCCTGATTCTAACTAACGGCATATATGAATTATCTTCTGTAAAACATTTTGAATCAAAAGCATAACCATATTGAATATCACAAACATCTGTTAATTTTACCATCTACCGCATCCCTCCACAAATCTGAATTTACAAACCATCCTGTATCCATTTCCCTGCCTACAAAAGCAGTTTCTCCAACTCAGCCATTTCCTCAGCTATTTCTTTTTCCATTCTCCTCAATTCAGCCATAATTTCATGAGTTGGCGGATAATTTACTTGTACATATTCAATTTTCTTATATTTATTGATTGATAAGTCATAATCATTATCCACGATTTCCTGTTTTGGAACAAAAAAGCTCTGCTCTGTTCTTTCCCTGCTGACCTCTTTTTCCAGATTATGGAATCTCTCAATAATATCAGGAATGTCATTGTCCTGGATCTCACTTCTCTTATCATCCAAGCTGTATCCGTCTGCTTTCATGTCATAAAACCAGACATTCTCTGTTCCGCCAGCTCCTGTCTTTGTAAATACAAGCACTGCTGTTGAAACTCCCGCATACGGTTTGAAAACACCGGAAGGCATGGATATAACTGCCTGAAGCTGGTGGTTTTCAATGATTTCTTTTCTTATGTACTTATGAGCATTACTGCTGCCAAACAATACGCCATCTGGTACAATACAGGCACATCTTCCGCCCTTTTTCAGCAAACGGAGAAATAACGCCAAAAACAGCAGCTCTGTCTTCTTGGTATTTGTAACCGCTTTTAAATTATCATTGATGCTTTCTGCATCTATGGTTCCCTTAAAGGGAGGATTTGCCAGACATACCGTATACTTGGAGCTGATATCATTCTGTTTTGAAACACTGTCCTTATAATCCACATCCGGATTACTGATCGAATGCAGCATCAGGTTCATTGCAGATATTCTCAGCATCGTTCGGTCTGTATCAAATCCGGAAAACATGGTGCTGGCATAGGCATCCCACTGGTCACTGGTCATTGTATCCTCGTAATGTTCTCTGATATATTCCGCAGCAGATACCAGAAAACCAGCTGTTCCGCAAGCCGGATCACAAATGATATCATCCGGAGTCGGTGCAATTAATTCAACCATCATTTTTCTAATATGCTTTGGTGTCCGAAACTGCCCGTTACGCCCTGCAGTTGCCAATTTTCCCAGCATATATTCATATAAATCCCCCTGCATATCCCTGTCTGCAATATCATGTGTATACAGATCTTCCAAGCCTGTAACGATCTTCTGCAGCACCTGTGGAGTTGGAATAAGAAACATTGCATCCTCCATATATCTGGAAAATGCTGTATTTACGCTGTTAAAATCTGCGCTCATTTCATCTATTTCAATTAGCTCACCTACTGCATTAAAATCCGGTAATTTTCCATTTTTTATTTTCTTTACTGCCGGAAATACCCTTTGAGATACGATATCAAAAATATCTCTTGGATCTTTATCCTTAAATTTGCTCCAGCGCATAGACTGCCCTGACTCTGTCTGTGGAAAAATATAATCTCCAGACTCTCCCATCATATTGGCAAATTCCTCATTTTCCAACTCTTTTTCATCCAGAGATCGAATAAACATCAAATATGTAAGCTGTTCAATTACAGTAATCGGATTTGTAATTCCTCCTGCTGCTATATCATCCCAGATTTTATCTACTTTATTTTTTATTGCTCCTGTTACCATTCCTTTTCTCCATTCTGCTTTTTATCTCGCTTATAGCATACAATTATACCATGCCCTAACCGCAAAATCCATATATACCCACGCAAAAAGACAGCCCACCAGGATTCCAAAAACCACTCCCAGGTGCCGTCTTTTCACTCAATTTCTATCTTCCTATATTCACTTCTCTATCAGATCTTAAAATACTTCACACCAGACTCAAAGATCTTCATATCCTGTTCGCCGTAGATATTGACCGCTACTGCCTCGCCCCGTCTCTCAGAGTGGGCCATCTTGCCGAGGATACGGCCGTCCGGGCTGGTGATGCCCTCGATTGCCATGTAGGAACCGTTTGGATTCCAGTATTCGTCCATGGTTACATTTCCCTTGTCGTCCACATACTGGGTGGCAACCTGCCCGTTTGTGATCAGGCGGTGAAGCCATGCTTCATTTGCTACAAAACGTCCCTCGCCGTGGGAAGCAGGATTGCAGTACACGCCGCCAAGTTCGGCTCCTGCCAGCCATGGGGATTTGTTGGTAACTACCTTTGTGTAAACCATCTTGGAAATGTGGCGTCCGATGGTATTCATAGCCAGTGTAGGAGAATCTGCCTTCTGCTCCGTGATGGTTCCCTCCGGTACAAGACCCAGCTTAATGAGAGCCTGGAAGCCGTTGCAGATACCCAGCATCAGGCCGTCCCTCTCATTTAAAAGCTTCTCAACCTCTTCCTTGATTACTGCATTGCGGAATACGGTCGCAAAGAATTTAGCAGAGCCCTCCGGTTCATCACCTGCGGAAAATCCGCCAGGGAACATGACGATCTGAGCCTTTGCAATTTCCTTCTTATACTCCTCTACAGACTGACGGATATCCTCCGGGCTCAGGTTCTTGAATACTCTTGTCACAACCTTTGCACCGGCCCGTTCAAAGGCCTTTGTGCTGTCATATTCGCAGTTGGTGCCTGGAAATACGGGGATAAATACAGTTGGCTGTCCGATCTTGTGGTCACAGATATACACTGCATCTGTATGGTAAAGCTTTTCTTCTACTCTGGCCTCTTCGCCTGTCTTTTCCTTTCCTGTTACCGTCGGGAATACCGCCTCTAACGTACCTGTCCAGGCCTTTAATGCCTCGTCCATGGAAATATGTACGTTTCCGTACTCAAATACGCCCTGGTCTGTCACTTCACCGATCACGGTATATGGAATGGACAGCTCTCCCATCTTGCCCTCTGCTACCTCGCAGACAATATCGCCCCATGCAGCGGCAAAGAAATCTCTTGGGTCTACATTGTGCTCGATCTTTACGCCAAGTTTATTTCCAAAGGCCATCTTGCTCACTGCCTCAGCGGCTCCATGGCCCTCCACTGCGTAGGCAGACAGAATTTTTCCAGCTTTAATGTCCTCAAAAATCTTGTGGTAACCTTCCATGATCTGACCGTAATCCGGCAGATCATACTGGTCTCTTGGCGCCTTAAATACCACAATCCGGCTTCCGGCCTTCTTAAACTCCGGTGTAATGATATTTTTGCTGCTGTTTACATCGACTGCAAAGGAAACCAGCGTAGGCGGAACATTGATTTCACCTGTTTCATCGTCAAAGGTTCCTGACATACTGTCCTTTCCTCCGATGGAAGGAAGTCCAAAGCCCATCTGTGCGCTGTATGCGCCAAGGAGGGCCGCAAAAGGCTGACTCCATCTGGATGGTTCCTCACTCATCCGGCGGAAATACTCCTGGAAGGTAAAGCGGATCTTTCTGTAATCGCCGCCTGCTGCCACGATCTTTGCAACAGAGGACACAACTGCATATACGGCTCCGTGATAGGGGCTCCAGCTGGACAGGTAGGGGTCAAAGCCGTAGCTCATCATGGTTACCGTATCCGTATGTCCCTTTAATACCGGAAGCTTGGCTACCATGGCCTGAGTTTCGGTAAGCTGATATTTACCTCCATAAGGCATAAATACAGATCCAGCACCGATGGAACCGTCAAACCGCTCTACCAGGCCCTTCTGAGAGCATACATTCAGGCCGGAAAGCATCGTAAGCCATTCCTTCTTAACATCTCCTACCTCTCTGCGCTCAAAGAGGCTTCCCTCACGACCCGGAACCTCCAGGGTAACATCTGCCTCCTGATGTGCTCCATTTGTATCAAGGAAGGCACGGCTGATATCTACAATGGTTTTTCCACGCCAGTTCATCACAAGTCTTGGACTTTCCGTTACTGTAGCTACGGTTACAGCCTCCAGATTTTCCTCTGCTGCATATGCCAGAAACTGCTCCACATCCTTCGGATCTACCACTACTGCCATACGCTCCTGGGACTCGGAAATGGCAATCTCTGTGCCGTCCAAGCCGGCATATTTCTTAGGAACACGATCCAGATCAATCTGAAGGCCCGCTGCCAGCTCACCGATGGCAACGGATACGCCGCCAGCTCCGAAATCATTGCATTTCTTGATCATGGAGCTGACCTCCGGGCGGCGGAACATTCTCTGGATCTTCCGCTCTGTGGGAGCATTTCCCTTCTGTACCTCAGCGCCGCAGACCTCGATGGAGGCGGTTGTGTGAACCTTGGAGGAACCCGTTGCACCGCCGATGCCGTCACGGCCGGTTCTTCCTCCTAACAGGATAATAATATCTCCCGGATCAGAATTTTCGCGGATCACATATTTTCTGGGGGCAGCGCCCATAACAGCGCCGATCTCCATACGCTTTGCCACATAGCCTGGATGGTACAATTCCTTTACATAACCGGTTGCAAGTCCGATCTGATTGCCGTAGGAGGAATATCCCTGGGCCGCGCTGTTTACGATTTTTCTCTGAGGCAGTTTTCCCTTTAAGGTCTCATTTAATGGCCTGGTGGGATCGGCTGCTCCGGTTACGCGCATGGCCTGATATACATAGGTACGTCCAGACAGCGGATCGCGGATTGCTCCTCCCAGACAGGTAGCAGCGCCGCCAAAGGGTTCGATTTCTGTGGGGTGGTTGTGAGTTTCATTTTTAAAATTCACCAGCCACTCTTCCGTTACGCCATCGATTTCAACGGGAACCACGATGCTGCAGGCATTAATCTCGTCGGAGATCTCCATATCCTCCAGCTTTCCCTCGCTTCTTAACTTCTTCATGGCCATCAGCGCAAGATCCATCAGGCAGACATACTTGTCATCTCTTCCTTTATAAATTACCTCTCTGTCTGCCAGATACTGATGATACGTATCCTCGATTGGTTTTCTATACTCTCCCTCTGTAAAGGTCACATTTTTAAGCTCTGTAGAAAATGTGGTATGACGGCAGTGGTCGGACCAGTAGGTGTCCAGCACACGGATCTCTGTCACGGTAGGATCTCTGTGCTCTTCCTCTGCGTAATACTTCTGGATATGAAGAAAATCCTTAAATGTCATGGCCAGATTCAGTGTACCGTAAAGTTCCTTCAAATCCTCTTTGGATGCATGGGCAAAGCCATCAAAGCTCTTAATATCCTCCGGCACCTCAAATTCAGTCACCAGGGTCTTCGGCTTGGTTTCCTCAGCCTGACGGCTGTCCACCGGATTGATACAGAAATGGCGGATTGCCTCCTCCTGTGCCTGGGTCAAAGGCGCAGTGATCACATAAGTTGTAGCAGTGCGGATCACCGGCTCCTCATCTTCCTTTAGCAGCTTTACACACTGCTCTGCGGAATCGGCTCTCTGATCGAACTGACCCGGCAGGTATTCTACGGAAAATACGAGATCGCCGGGATTTTTCGGAAACTCCTCCTCGTATACCTCATCTACCGGAGGCTCTGAAAAAATCGTCACAAGAGCCTTTTTATAGGTTTCCTCTGACAGATTTTCAATATCATAGCGGATCAGAACCCGCACATTTTTTACCCCTTTTATATCCAGATAGCTTTCCAGTTCTTCTCTCAGCTCACCAGCCTTTACCGCATAGTTTGGCTTCTTCTCTACGAAAATTCGTCTTACGCTCATTTAAAAACCTCCTGTGGTTCGCCATACCTGCACTCTGTAAAATCAGAATACAGAATCATACATTACCATTGATCTGCCTATATCATAACACAGGTGGTATAAATTAGTAAAGTTAATATATTTAATTACTGTTATTTTTTATACTTATAAATATTCCGCTGCTTTCCAACATATCCGAAGTCTTCGTGCCGAATTTCCATTTTTAAAAACACACTCTGGCACACTAGCCCGAACTATGCTATACTAGGAAACAGTTGATCCGCTGTCTGCTGCGGATTATAAAGAATAAAATATTGGGAGAACGAAAGACATGAAGATCGGATTTGACAATGATAAGTACCTTTCCATGCAGTCGGAACACATCAGAGAACGGATCGGCCAGTTTGGTGATAAGCTTTATCTGGAATTTGGAGGAAAGCTGTTTGATGACTACCACGCCTCCAGGGTTCTTCCCGGCTTCGCACCTGACAGCAAGCTTCGGATGCTCCTTCAGCTGGCCGACCAGGCTGAGATCGTCATTGTGATCAGCGCCTCTGATATAGAGAAAAATAAGGTACGCCAGGATCTGGGGATCACCTATGATGTGGATGTACTGCGCCTGATTCAGGAGTTTCAGGATAAAGGCCTTTATGTGGGAAGCGTTGTGATCAACCTGTATCAGGGCCAGGCGAGCGCAGATATCTTTAAGGCCAAGCTGGAGCATATGGGAATCCAGGTATACCGCCATTACTGCATCGAGGGCTATCCCAGCAATATCCCTCTGATCGTCAGCGACCAGGGCTATGGAAAAAATGATTATATCGAAACCAGCCGTCCTCTGGTCATTGTGACTGCTCCCGGACCGGGCAGCGGCAAGATGGCTACCTGCCTGTCCCAGCTTTATCATGAAAATAAGCGGGGCGTAAAGGCCGGATATGCCAAATTTGAGACCTTCCCCATCTGGAATCTCCCCTTAAAGCATCCGGTGAATCTGGCTTATGAAGCAGCTACCGCTGATTTGAATGATGTAAATATGATCGATCCCTTCCATCTGGAAGCTTATGGAGAAACAACCGTCAACTACAACCGTGATGTAGATATTTTCCCGGTACTGAATGCAATCTTTGAGGGCATCTACGGAAGCAGCCCCTATAAATCCCCCACCGATATGGGTGTAAATATGGCTGGCTTCTGCATCTTTGACGATGAAGCCTGCAGAGAAGCATCCAACCAGGAGATCATCCGCCGCTATTATCAGGCCATCAACCATCTGGCCAAGGAGGAGGGAAATTCCGAGGAAGTCTACAAGCTGAACCTCCTTATGAAGCAGGCCAAAATAAAGCCGGAGGATCGAAAGGTGGTAACGCCCTGTCTGGAACGTGCCCAGGCATTAAATGCTCCTGCAGCAGCCATTGAGCTGGAAGACGGAACCATTGTCACAGGAAAAACCAGCAGCCTATTAGGCGCTTCCGCCGCAGTCCTGTTAAATGCCATCAAGGTACTGGGAGAAATCCCCCATGATACCCACCTGATCGCACCCTCTGCCATTGAGCCCATTCAGACCTTAAAGACTACCTATCTCGGAAGCAAAAATCCCCGTCTCCATACTGACGAGGTTCTCATTGCCCTGTCCATGAGCGCTGCCACGGATCCGGTTGCAAAAAAAGCCCTGGGACAGCTTCCCAAGCTTCAGGGCTGCCAGGTACACACCTCCGTCATGCTCTCCAATGTGGATATCAAAACCTTTAAAAAACTTGGCATGAATCTGACCTCCGAACCGGTATACGAGCACAAGAAGCTGTATCACTAAGAGAAACAGATCCATTCTGAACAAACTAAATGCCGGACAGCAGGATTTTCCAGTTCCCGCTGTCCGGCATTTTTACCGTTTTTTTCTATTTTTTCTCCACATCTGTATAATACAGGTGTCTTGGAAGCCCATCTGTCATAATAGGCGTAAGCTCCGCCTGGATCAGCGGGCGGATATAATTGACAAACTCATCTGTCACATAATCGCCGGCCTCATTGATCCACTCCCTCGGCACCTTCTTTTCTACATTTGCCACCTTATGTACGTCATAAATGTCTGTGACACAAATATAAGGATCATCTGACACTCTCTTTAAAATGATCATCTTGCCCGTTTCACCCTCAAAGGCTTCCTTAACGGCAGCTCCGCCTACCTGATATGCCTCTGTGATATCTACCCGGGATACTATATGGGAAGCGCATCTTTGGAGAGAGTTAAACTCAATGGCTCTTGTCTTGCATCCCACCTCACGGTTGATCTTCTCTGCCAGGAAACGGGCCGTTCCTGTAAGCTGCTTATGGCCGAAGGCGTCTACAAATTCAATTCCGTCCGTAAGCTCACAGACATAACGGCCGTCTGCTGTCTTTACCCCCTCAGATACAGCTACCACAACCGACTTTTTCTTCTTGTGAAGCTCTGCTACCTTGTGCATAAATTCATCTACATCAAAGGTAATCTCCGGAAGGAAGATCATATCCGGGCCTTCACAGTCCTCGCACTTTGCAAGGGCAGCTGCGCCGGTGAGCCAGCCTGCATTGCGTCCCATGATCTCTAAAATCGTTACATTCTGCTGGTCATATACCAGGCCGTCACGGATCACTTCCTTTGTAATGGAACCGATATACTTTGCAGCGCTTCCGTAGCCCGGAGTATGATCCGTAGCCGCAAGGTCATTGTCAATGGTCTTTGGAACACCCATAAACCGGATCTTGCTTCCATTTAAAAGAGCATAGTCAGAAAGCTTCTTTATGGTATCCATGGAATCATTTCCGCCGATGTAAAAGAAATATTCCACTTCCAGGCCATCCAGAATTTCAAAAATCCTGTCATAAATCGCCCTGTCCTCTGAAATCTCCGGAAGCTTGAAGCGGCAGGAGCCCAAATAGGCGGAAGGCGTACGCTTTAACAGCTCAATGTCCAGATCATTTTTAATATGCTCCGACAGATCTACATATCTCTCCTGCAAAAGTCCCTGAATCCCATGGAGCATGCCGTAAACCTTTTTAGCCCCTCTGTCCCTGGCAGTCTTATAAACACCAGCCAGACTGGAATTGATTACTGCAGTTGGCCCTCCGGACTGGCCTACGATCACATTGCCTCTTACCTCATTCATAATGGATACCTCCTAAAGAATCTTCCTCACTCAGAAACCAGCCGTTTTCCGGCCTTCTCATTTTGTAAGCGCTTACAATCATATTGCTATTTTAATACCAATATTTGTAATTTTCAAGATAGAAACAGGCATTTTTTTACAAACATCTCGTCTTTTTTTTAACATAATAGAGTCATTTCGACAAATACTTCCATTAATCTCCCAAATAATATACAGCCAATATGGTTCCTTTGCTGTCATAGAGAATCCAGTTTCCCCATTCTTCTTCAGACAGGCTCAGCTCTCTGGGCTGAGCGGATGCCAAAAGCAGCGACACATGGCCGCCGCAGACAGCGCCTTTGGCAATCCGTATCTCTCCTTTATAAACCGGCTTCATAATCGTATCATCGCTGTTCTGCCACAGCTTATAAACACCTCTTTCATAATCATAGTCAATGCCTATATAGGGATTCCAGCCTGGGTCTGCAGCTGTTTCCCCTTTTTCATGAAGTACAAGAATTTGATTTTCCATCTCCAATATCTTTGTCTTACCAGTGAGTTCATCCACCGTTACCTCTTCCTGCCCTCCCTCCTGCACCGCTTTCATCTGTTCCTGCGTAACAGTTACAGGACAGGAAATAACTCCGGGCGCTGTAAAATACGTTCCCCGATCTTCCGCCTGCGCCATATCAAAGGAAATGCCTGTATCTCTGGAAACATGGGTTCCTGTGAGAGGTGATGACTCACCTTCCCTCTGATTTAAAAGAAAGGGAAGATAGGGTGCCTCTGATATACCCTCAGGGCCTCTATAGCCCTCCTTTACCCGCTCCTCAAAAGGAATATTCTCCAGTTCCCGGATCAGCTGCACATTGGCCCGCTCTGTGTCTGTAAGCAGCTCCTCTGCAAATGCTTCCGGCTCTATCCTGCCCCTGTACCAGATTTTCTGCTGGAAATATTCATTCAGGCTATCTGTTTTGAATTTTCTCCCATGGTGTGCGTAAATGGTGTTTCGTAAAAGAGAAAGATTCTCTGAAGGCAGACATGCAAGTTCTGTACGCGTATAAAACCGCTCTGACAGTCCTATTTCCTCATAATTGCAGGAAGAATAATAAGTACCTCCATATGCTCCCTCACTTTCTACTTCAATCCGCGTACCTGCCTGTTCATCTGTTATAAAAGCAGCACAGGCCGGCTCCTCTGTTTCCCGTTCCAGTACCCCGTCTGCATACGGACGGACATTGATGACCATTTCGTATTTGTCCTTTCCCGGCTCCAGCACAAACTCTGCCACAGCCGAAGCATTCTCTCTGTCATCTGAAAAAAAGAGCTGAATCCTATGGGAATCCATAAAGCTCTCCCCTTCATCCGGGTCGATATAAACCATGCAGCTGATTCCGCTGTCCCCGGCCAGATAAAATGGTTCGGAAAGCAGGCTGGCCTCTGCTCCCAGATCCTCCAGTACGCGGACGGAAGCCGAATCATTCAGGGGCAGCTCACCATGAGCAGACTCCTCCCTGCCCGCATCATCCATTTCCACTATTTCGTCCATTTTCCCCTGTTCCATATCAGGAGCAGAGCTATATTCCATTTCTGTTTCCCGTCCCGGCCTCTGGCCTGCACATCCTGCCGATAATCCGACAAAAATCAAAGCCATCGCTGCCAGCTCTGCTCTAAAAACCGGCTTTTTCATAAAACACACTCCCTCCTGACAATACCTTTTTTATTTTTATTATACTCCCTTTTTCCGGAGCCTGTTTTACGTTTTCCTTACAATCTGTCCCACCCGGAAATCCCTTTCGCGCTACATAGTTTCCGCCTCAGCTGCACCATGTCAAAAGCTCCATGCTGCAGACACAGCACAGAGCTTTTCTACTGAAACAATATAAAATGTTTTAATCCAAATGATCGCACCGGTCAAAATCGACCAAAACTATTCTTCCCGTCTCCGGGGCATACTCAAAGGTAGTAATGCTTGCATTATGCACAACCCGCTCCCCGCCTTCTTCGCCGCTCCCCTTTAAAAGCTGCTCCATAAAATGGGCCAGCAGCCCTCCATGGGATACAATGGCCGTATCGCCGGTTATCTGGCTTTTAATGAACTCCCAGGCTTTCAGGCAGCGGTCATCTACCTGTATCACGGTTTCCCCTCCGGGGGGAGCCACCTCTGCCGGGCGGTCCCACCAGGCTTTATAGCGATCCCCGTCTCGTTCAAGCAGCTCCTGCGCTGTCTTCCCTTCCCAGTCTCCGTAGTTAATCTCCATCAGCCCCGGCAAAGGGATGATAGGAACAGGATTCTCTCCTGCTGCTGCCTGAGCCGTGGCATAGGCCCTGATCTGAGGGCTTGTATAAATGGCGGTCAGCTTTTTATCCTTCATGGCCTTTGTGAGGCAGGAGGCCTGGGCACGTCCGGTTTCATTTAAGGGGATGTCCTGCTGTCCCTGAATCCTGCGCTCAATATTCCAGTCTGTCTGTCCATGGCGTATTAAGTATAATTTCATGCCCTTCTCCTAACTGTTTAAATCCCAGCCGTCTCTCATAGGATCATAGCCCAGGGATGGACGGCCGCTTCTTCCATATCCGTCTCTGCGGAGAGCAGGAGCCGGTTCTGTATCTTCCTCTGCCTCCCCGTCAGAAGCCGCCGTACCTTCCCCGTTTACCGTCAGGGCATCCAGCGCCAGCTTCATGATATCCTTGATCTCATCCGGCGTCATCTTCATCTTTTCCGCCAGTTCCTCTACGGTAGCCTCCCTGCCCAGCTCCTTTGCCATGACCTGGGATACGGTCTGAAGCACATTCACTCTGGCTGCCATCGTTTCCTCAATCTCCGCCTCGCTCCTTTGTTCCAGCAAGGCCGCCTCAACCGCCTGACGGATCTTCGTTTCTGCAAAGTCCGGCCACTCCTGGCTTCCGTCATACTCTGTGACAGCCATCATAAGAGCCATATTGGCCTCCTGGACAAGATCGGAAATTGGAAGCTCTTTTCCCTCATATTCCTTTGCAACAGCCAGCGCCCTAGCCAGATTCCCTTCTACCAGACGGTTTCCTGCCTCTTTATCTGCCCTGGCAGCTGCCGCCAGGACTCTCTTTTCCTCTTCCTGATCCAGAGGCCGGATTAACTCCATCTCCTCCAGATACATTTCATAAAAATTTTCTGCCATGAATATCTACATTCCTTTTTCATTAAAATAACATCTCTATAAGAATAATCCATCCCCGCCGCCAAGTCAACCACTTTACAAAGCCTCACAAAGCTGTTAATATAGATACAGTTATAAGGAGGACTTAATAATGGATATAAATTATGAATTATATAAGGTGTTTTACCACGTTGCCGCCACACTCAGCTTTTCAGAGGCTTCCAAGCAGCTCTTTATCTCGCAGTCTGCTGTCAGCCAGTCCATTAAAGTCCTGGAAAAAAAGCTGAACCAGCCCCTTTTCATCCGAAGCACCAAGCGGGTACAGCTCACACCTGAAGGCGAAATTCTTTTAAAACATATCGAACCGGCCATGAACCTGATCCGAAAAGGGGAAAACCAGCTTTTGGAGGCCCATACCCTGAATGGAGGTCAGCTGCGCATTGGGGCCAGCGACACGATCTGCCGCTACTATCTGGTAACGTATCTGAACCGTTTTCACAAGGAGTTTCCCAATATTCACATCAAGGTTACGAACCACACTTCCATTGAATGTGCCAAGGTGCTGGAAAACGGACAGTGCGATTTTATTGTGGCAAATTATCCCAATTCTGCCCTGTCAGGCAGCCTGCACACACGGGTGATCAATGAATTTCACGATGTATTCGTAGCTAACCGCCAGGCCTTTGACCTGGAGGGAAAATCAGTGTCCCTAAACCAGCTCCTTGACTACCCTATTATGATGTTAGACAGAAAAAGCACAACCAGCGAATTTCTCCATCAGATCTTTCAGAAAAACCGTCTGGATCTGGTGCCTGAAATCGAGCTTTCCAGCAATGACCTTCTCATTGATCTGGCTCGGATCGGCCTGGGGATCGCCTTTGTGCCGGACTTCTGCATCCCGGAGCAGGATAAGGATTTATTTATCCTTAAGCTGTCCGAAACACTTCCTGCCAGACAGATGGTAGTAGCCTACAACGAAAACCTGCCTGTATCCCAGGCTGCCAAACACTTTATGGAAATGCTGTAGCAAAAGAAGCTTACATTTCCTCCTGCCGCGGAAATTTTTCCCAAAATTCTCTCAGGGCCTGGGATACATTTCCGCGGTTTACTACGGTATAGGTCCCCCATTCCCTCGGAAAAAGGGCTACATACTCCGGGCGAAGAAAACGGTCGTCCAAAAGAGCGATCACTCCTTTGTCATTCACCGTGCGGATCACCCGCCCGGCCGCCTGCATGACCTTATTCATGCCCGGATACTGGTATGCATAATCAAAGCCATTTCCCTCTCTCTCGTCAAAATATTCTTTTAAAATCTCCTGCTCCGTGTTTACCTGAGGAAGTCCCGTTCCCACGATAACCGCCCCGATCAGGCGCTCCTCCTTTAAATCAATTCCCTCAGAAAAGATACCTCCCATTACGCAGAGCGCGGCAAAAGACCGGCTGCGTTTCGCTTCAAACTGCTCTAAGAACGCCTCTCTCTCCTCCTCTGTCATCCGGTTTGACTGGCAAATGCGGTCAAAGCCCAGAGAGCCTGTCCTTTCCCGCTCCAAAAGGATAGCCTCCACCTGCTCCTGAAACTGATAGGACGGAAAAAATACCATATAATTGCCCTTCCGTTCCCGGATAATGACTTCCAGATAGTCTGCAATCCGCTCGTACTGGCTCCGTCCCCGCCTGCTGTAACGGCTGCTCACATCCGACGCCGCAAGCACCAGACGGTTTTCAGGTGAAAACGGCGATTTGGCATAGACCGCATATTCCTGCGGATCACCGCTTAAAAGCTCCTTATAATATTGAACCGGCAGCAGGGTAGCCGAAAAAAACACCGTACTTTCACTCTGATCCAGACACCGGCGCAGACATTCTGACGGATCCATGCACATGAGCTTTACCATAAAGCTTCCATCCTCCAAAAGCCTTGCGTAGATCCTGTAGCGGTCATCTAAACGGTCATGGATATTCAAAAAATCACGAACCTTAAAATAGAGCTCCAGCACCAGATCCCGGTCCGTAAATTCTCCATTTTCATTCATAAAAGCTTCCAGCTCTCCAAACATGGCCATCAGCTCCAGGGCAAGCAGCTTCACATCACCCAAAAGCTCATAATCTGCGCCCAAAACTCTCCGGTGGCTGATCCCTTCTTCCTCTTTTCCTGTCCCGTAAGCTCTCTTCAGCTCCAGCATGCGCTTATTGCAGGCATCCAGAAGTGAGACTGTCTTTGCCGCTCCGGGAAGTCCCTTCAGGATTCTTTTTGCTAAAAGAAGATCCTCCTTCACAACGGCTGCGCTGTACATTTCCCTGGCTCTTGGCACCAGATTGTGGGCCTCATCCACCAAAAACAGGTAAGAGCCCGTCTGCTCCCCCTCAGCAAAATAACGTTTCAGCCGCACATTGGGATCAAACACATAATTGTAATCGCAGATAATCCCGTCTGTCCAGCTGCTGATATCCAGACAGAACTCAAAGGGACATACCTGAAACCGCTCCGCATACCGTAATACCTTTTCTCTGGTAATCCCCTCTTCCTCATGAATGATCTCATAGACCGCGTCATTGACCCGGTCAAAATGGCCTTTTGCCCTGGGACAATCATAGGGATTGCAGCTTGGCTTTTCCAGCACGCAGAGCTTTTCCTTTGCCGTAATAGTTACTGTGTTAAAATACAGCCCTTTCTCTCCTCTCAGGATATCAAAGGCCTCCTCTGCCACGCTGCGCGTAATGGTTCTGGCAGTGAGATAAAACAGCTTTTCCCCATAGCCTTCTCCCATGGCCTTTAAGCTGGGAAATACGGTAGAAAGCGTCTTTCCCACTCCGGTAGGCGCCTGGATATAGAGGTTTCTCCCCTCTGCCACAGAGCGGTACACACAGGCAGCCAGTTCTTTCTGGCCTTCCCGATACGCATAGGGAAATTGCAGAGTCTTTAAGCACTCCTGTCTGCGCATCCTGTGATGGTACAGATACCTGGCCCATTTTACATACTCATGGATCAGTCCTTTAAACCAGTCCTCCAGTTCTTCTCTGGTTTTAACCTCCTTAAACCGGCGGATCTCCTCCGTCTCAATATTGCAGTAGGTAAGCTGAATCCCAATTTCTTCCAGATCATGGTGAACGGCATATATAGTTCCATAGCAAAGCGCCTGAGCCATATGGACCGGATCCGGATCCTCCAGCCTTCCCGGATCCATATAAATACATTTGATCTCATCAATGGTCACTCCGCCGGGCTCTGTGATGATCCCATCGGCCCGTCCCTCAATGAGAAGCTCAAACGAATCCTCTTTTACTGTATGCTTTAAGCTTACCTCTGCCTGATAATCCGAGCCCATCCTGCGCTGGATCTTCCGGTGCAGACGGCTTCCGGCCTGCATAGCCTCCTTTTTTGCTCCTGCCATCCTGCGGTCATCCAGATCGCCTGACCGCATCACAAATTCCACCAGATTCCTCACGGAAATCCGTACCTGAGACAGAGCTTCCCTCTGTGCCATTTTCTCCCTCCTGTCGGCCTCTGGAGCAGATGCTCCCTTTTCCTCTGATTGCTTTCAGCATATCACAAAAAAAGACGGATTGCAAACTTATGTTCGCAGTCCGTCCCCTGTCACAGGTTCCGTTAAAAGAAAAATAAAATTTATGCAGCTGTTGTGCAGGCATCCGGAGAAATGGTTTCCAGATATGCTTCAAATTCTTCATTTTCACCATTCATCTGTACGGTCAGAACTCTTGCAAGATCCAGGCTTAATACACCAAGGATGGACTTTGCATCAATTGTAAAACGATTATAAAATACATCAACATCAAAGTCACACCTGGAAGCCTCCGTTACAAAGCGCTTTGCCTCCTCAATGGATGTCAGCAGAATTTTCTTTTCTTTCATTTTCAAAGACTCCTTTTTGTATCAAAGTGTGTTATTCTATTTCGTTGTATAGTTATATCACTATTACACTTTCATGTCAAATTTTATTCTGCCTCCGAGTCATTCATGAATTTCTGATGTTTTTTGTGTATTTTATCTATTTTTATCTCACCGTTCTCATTTTATCCGTCATAATTGTAAATTACATTTCCTGTTTTTAGAAAATACATTTTGTTCTCATTTAAATGCAATCAGAGATACAAGAAATTTTCGTGAGAGTTTTGCAAACGTTTTCGTCTTTTTTGCCCCTCCGTTATCTGCTCTCCGTTGCATATTCCCGGAATATTTTTGCAGTGCGGTACAGGCAGGTCAGCTTCATAACGCTTACGATCAGTGTTCCGATGGTACCTACCAAAAGCGCCGTAATTCCCAGCATCCCGTTTAACATCACCAGAAGAACGGAGCTTATCATTAATCCAAATGAATACACAAACCACTTCCAGAGCCGTTTCCATTTTACAGCCATCTCTTCATCCAGCGCACAGATTACTTCGGAATGGCCCATATACTCGGAATATTCCCCGTAAAATGCCAGGATCATCACAGGGAAGGAAAGCAGTCCGATCAGCGAAGCCATAGCAGCGCCCTCCGGAACCAGAGAGCTTCCTGCATCCACTGCAACGGATGCCAGACAGCAAATCGCTGCCATACGGTAGCGGCTGCTTTCAGAAGACAGCTTTAAAAGTATATAGCCATACGCGCACAGCGTAACCATACTGATGATCCGCCCCGGCAGATACAAAAAAGGCAGCCAGGCTGCCACCGCCTGATTGCTCAGCACAGCGCCTGCTATACTGGGAATTACCATCCAGAACAGTATTCCCAGCCATTTTCCCAGCTCCTCTGCTTTGGAAACAGAAATCACAACCTGAAGTTCATTTTCATTTTGAATTTCTTTGTTCCATTCGTTCATACCAGTCCCTCCTTTGTTCCTTTTACCGGGATCAGGGTGCATGAAAACTGGCCGCTACCCCCACAATGATTCCCAAAACCATAGCGATTCTTCCTATAAACTGCCCCATGCGATAAAACTCGCTGGGTTCTCCGCCTTCTACTGCAAGGCCGTGCTGAAATTTAAAAAGCAGATCCGGGAATGCAGTATCCAGAGCCAGCAGTACACCTAAAAAAGCGATCACAGGCAATACTTCCACCCTTCCCCGTTTCTGACAGTTCTCATTCACCGCCCAGCGGTAGATACAGCTGTAATCAGGAAAAAGCTCCTCATCGGAATGCTCCGTAGATATACCGTTTTTTATCTGCATATCAAAGTATACTTCTTCTCCATCCCCCGTTAAAAGCCAGGTATCTCCCACCAGATGGGCTTCCCCCAAGAAAACCAGAGCCCCGTCTTCAAAAATCTTCCCTCTGGAGTTATCAGGATCCCATCTGACTTCATAAAGCTTCTTTGTTTCATTAACAGAAAACTCAATCCATGCAGCCCTGTCCTGGCGGCGGATCTGCATTTTATAATCCGTCTCTCCATCCGCTCCTGTAAAGCTCCCGTCCTTTTGACGGTACAGAAACGTTTCCTGCATCCATAAACCGGGTCGGAACAGAGTATACAGATATACCGAACCAAGAACCAGACATATGGCCGTTCCGATGAAAACCGCCCATTTTTTCCACTGTCTCATATTTACCTACCGTTTCAGCACCAGATGCTGGGGAAGCCCGTTTACCATAAATGGCTGATAATCGCCCTGGATCAGAGGCTCTACGTAGTCAATAAATTCTCTGGTTACATAATTCCCCTCCCGGTTTACCCAGGATCTGGGAACCAGCTTTTCATTATTTGCAATCTTATGCACATCATAAATTCCTGCCGCGCTCATATAGGGGTCATCCGATACCCGGTCGATAACAACCATACGCCCGGAATCCCCTTCGTCTGCCGCTTTTACCGCGGCGCCTCCCACCATAAAGGCTTCATTGATATCCACGCGTGAGGCCATATGGGAAGCGCTGCGCTGGAGGGTAGAAAGCTCTACAGCTCTGGTCTTGCAGCCTGTCTTGGCGGCCAGGAAACTGGCCAGATAGCCTGCGGTTCCGGCCAGCTGTCTGTGACCAAAGGCATCTACATAATCGCTTCCTCCGGCCAGCTGGCATACATACCGTCCGTCCGGTACCTTGATGCCCTCAGAAACTGCAATTACAATGGAAGGCTTCTTTTCCAGCAGGTCACTGCATTTTTTCAGAAACCGGTCTACATCAAAGGGAATCTCCGGAAGGTAGATCAGATCGGGACCGCAGCAGTCCTCTGTCTTTGCAAGAGCCGTAGCTCCCGTAAGCCAGCCTGCATTCCGTCCCATGATTTCCATGATAGTAATCATTTTCCGCTTGTAGGAAAGGCCCATGGCATCCCGGATCACTTCTTTTGTGGAGGCTGCAATATATTTAGCCGCGCTTCCAAAGCCAGGGGTATGGTCTGTAAGCGCCAGATCATTGTCAATGGTCTTTGGAACACCTAAAAACTTCTGCTCATGTCCCTTTACGATCGCATAATCGGAAAGCTTTTTGATGGTATCCATAGAATCATTTCCGCCGATGTAGATAAATACTTCGATCTCCAGTTTATTCATAATGGAAAAGATCTTTTCATAGATTTCGGGATTTTCATGGATCTCCGGCAGCTTAAAACGGCAGGAGCCTAAAAAGGCAGACGGAGTACGCTTTAACAGCTCAATATCCATATCCGAATGAATCTGCGTGGACAAATCCACATACATCTCATCCAAAAAACCTTCAATGCCGTGAAGCATACCGTAAACCTTATGGAAACCTCTCTCCTTTGCAGTCTTGTATACACCTGCAAGGCTGGAATTAATCACAGCAGTAGGGCCTCCAGACTGTCCTACGATAATATTGCGTTTTTTTCCCATAACAAAATCCCCTTTCCTGTTCATGGACAGACAACCTTACAGACGAAGGGGAACCTTTAACCGTCCCGACTGTCTGCCTCGTGTCCTTATTGTACTATAGGAAAGGGGATTTTTCCAGCACTTTTTCAGATTTTGCCCGTATTTTGCGCTGTATTTTATGTATATTATACAATTTTATTTGTTTTCTTCTGATTCTTTTTCCTTCCAGATAAAGCCTCCGGCCGTTTTCTGTGCTCCGGTAAGAGCACAGGAAAGGCTTCTTCTGCTGATGCCCAGACTTCGGCTGGCATGAGCAATAGAAATAAATTCAGCAACCGGTTCGCCGTCTAACGTCATCTGGATCAGCGGACGCTTGTCATGATAGCCGATCCGGCTGGTAAGATCTACGCTGATCGGATCTTCGGGAGTATTTTCAGGAACAACCCGCCACAGATAACCGCCTCCTGTTTTACGCTCTCCATGGGCAGCTCTGGCGATAGAACCTAACGATACGCCTGTCGCTTCGTAAGCCAGACGGGAGCTTTTATAATCTGCAATAAACATTCCGTCGCGGGAATACTGTCGATATACATGACCTGCTTTAATTGTACGACTCATCTGTAAGTTCACCCTTCCTTTTGTAATATGGCTGTAGTCATTATAGCAACTATTACTTTTTTTGTCCATACAGCATAAAGTGTGCATAGACTGCCTTACTTTGGGTGTGCAGAAAGCCTATTTCTGTACTGCAATGGGACGACAGGAAATACCGTTGATTTCCACATGCTCATTGATGGCAATGACAATGCAGGGGCGTCCGTCGATCATCCTGTTTTCCACCAAATACGTCTTATCCGGAGCCACCTTGATGGTCACGTCCGGTGTTTTTATTTCAAATGTCTTTGTGTTTACCACATTAGCTGCCACAAAGCTTGTTTCCGGCGTATTTTCCACATCCTTATAGCGCTCCTCAAACTCCTCAAGCTTCTCCGGCGATGCGCCGTTATTTTCAAGGAGCTTCTTTACCTGGTACTTATCCAGAGTCAAAGGCACTGGCTCGTCCTTTGTCTCCTCTACCAGTTCGCTTAAATTTTCATGGATATTTTTTACGGTTTCAAAATCACAGTTTTCTCCCAGTGTTTCCTCCACGATCGCCTGAAAAGTTTCCTTCTGGCTCTTGGCCGACATGGGAATCCCGCAGCCTAATACCTCGTCAATCAGGCTGTCCGGCAGCTGCTCCGGATTTTTGGCATAAAAGAGCAGACTGTGAATATCTGTATTCCGGTCATTGAAAGCCGGGAACAGGAAGCTGTTGATGGGCGCCTCCACCAGCCAGTCCCGGATGCGGTTTTCAATGGCATTTGTCATGGAATTATAACAGAGCCCTGCCTTTGAAAGCTTCACAGGACAGATGGTACACTGGATAAACTCATATACATAATCAGACGCGTCAAACATCTCCGAACCGTCTGTGGCCTTTGCAGGAATATCATAGGCACAGTGGATGAGAATGATATAATAATTCTCACCGTAATCAAAATTAGCAATAATCTTATCATAAAACTCCTCGATGAGCGCCTCATCCTTTAATTCACTGTCTCTCAGCTTTAAAAGGAAGTTCTGGGTGCCCCCTTCTGATTCCGTATGTAAAGGAAACTCCATATTTAAAAGATTTTTCCCCACTGTTCCCGAAAGCCCGTTTCTGAAAATGGTAAAATACTTAAATGCCTCCTCCTCCGGCAAAGAAAGGAAGGCTTCCTTTAATTCTGTCTTTTTGTTTTTCTCTGAATCTACATAGCAGCCGCAGATCCGGCTG
>OGZM01001215.1_pt1 | contig 23024 bp, 15 predicted proteins | sample 1576821 | NCBI WGS metagenome assembly OGZM01 (sample SAMEA3541491, study PRJEB24748) | human gut metagenome | biome: human gut; feature: human-associated habitat; material: faeces | place: China | collected 2012
AAAAAGCTTTTTATGATGACGAAATTAAGAAAGATAATCCTCATACCTGCCCTGATTCTCGTATCTATCAGTGGTTTCTTCTCCTGCGGTGTCGACCGCTGGCCGGAGTATGCCCACATGACTGCATTGGACACATGGATGTACGATATCATGCAACAGAACTATCTGTGGTATCAAGACCTACCTGCCTACGATGATGCGAATCTGTTTCTGGAACCTGCCCAGTTCTTGTCAAAAGTAAAGTCGAAGAACGACAGTTATTCGTTCGTCGATTCTGTCATGGAGACTCCGCTGCCAAGCTATGGATTCGACTATTCATTGGTTCGCAACCCGGACATTGACACTGCTTACAACGCACTGATTACTTATGTCATTCCCGGTTCTCCGGCCGCGGCCGTACTGAAACGGGGCGACTGGATTGTGAAAGTAGACACCTCCTATATCAGCAAGAAATATGAAAGCCAACTACTGCAAGGTACGGAACCCCTGGAAGTTACTTTAGGAAAATATCAATTAGTTCCGCCCACAGAGCCACCGGTAGAAGGTGAAGAAGAAGAAGAAATTTACCGGGTTGTTCCGGTAGGTGATCCGGTAAAGATTGGTGCAGCCGTACCATTGGTAGACAATCCGGTTCACTGTAAGAAAACACTGACACTGACCGATGGAAGTGAAGTCGGCTATCTGATGTATAACAGTTTTACGGCAGGCACCAAAGAGAGTCCAGAAAAATACAACGCCGAATTACGCGAATGGTCGGATGAGCTTGCTCAGAAGAATATTCACGAGGTAATACTCGACCTGCGATACAACAAAGGAGGAAGCATTGATTGCGTACAGTTGTTGAGTACGATGCTTGTGTCTTCTTATTATCTTGACCAGACAATGGGATTTCTGGAATATAATGACAAGAACACGGATAAAGATGTGACCCTGACATTTGACTCCAAACTTTTAAATACCTCCGGCGGCAAGAACCTGGACTTAACAACCCTTATCGTCCTGATTGGCGGAGAAACAGCAGGAGCACCGGAAATGCTGATGCACTGCCTGAACGGAAAGATTCAAAAATTAATAGCTATCGGCAGTTCAACAAAAGGACAAAATGTAGCCACGGAACAATTCATCAACGAAGAATTCCAATGGTCCGTCAATCCGGTTGTAGCTACTATCTATGACTCCGAGCATGATACTTACCCCGGATTCAAACCGACATACTCAGTCAATGCTTCAACAGATTACTTAACTTTCCTGCCTTTCGGTGATGAAAAGGAAACTTTGTTGAGTGTTGCCCTCGGAGTATTGAACGGAACTTATCCGCCTAAAGAAGAGGAAGAAGAAACTCCAAGCACACGAATCAAGATAGAGAAAAGTGTGAATAGTCCTTCGAGCCGGTTGTTCATAGGAGGAAGCGGATTAAGAATCAAATAATAGCCAGACTACAATTTCGGCATTCTTTTGTCAAGAGCAGATTTATGTATCATTAACAGAAAAAGCGGCATTACTCCGCTTTTTCAAAACGCACGCTCTAAATCTACTTAACAGAGCGTCTGTTTCCGGTAAACAGAGCGTCTGTTCCGACCTGACAGAGCGTGTAATTTGTCGTAGTCCGTCAGCTAAAGTGCTTTCATCCCCGAGCTTACGCCCGTTATGAGCCGGGGTCAAGTTCTCACACATCCGGCATACAATAAAAAAAGGAGAAAGCCAATGCTTTCTCCTTCTATCGTAGTTTAACCTCAATCTATTTTATGATTATGTATCCAAAGATACGACATCCAAAAGCTAAAGTCAAGCATTAGCCCTTTTATTTCTTGAAAAACTTATCAAAGAACAGAATCTGATAGTCAATGGAGTTATTCCAATACTTCCCGTTATGTCCGCCGGGACGAGTGATAAAGTCATGGTTAATCTTCCGGGCCAACAGACGGTTATGCAAATCCTTGTTCACATTCAGAAAGAAATCCGCTTCACCACAGTCGATAATGATAGCCAAATCCCCGTTTTCTATCTTGTCAATCTGATTGATAACCGTATGTTCATCCCATACCTTTTTATTGTATGCAAATTCGCCCAACTGTTTCGACATATCCCAGTTCAACGGGAACGGACGGATATCTACCCCGCCACTGGTACTTCCACCGGCACCAAACGTATCTTTATGACGGATAGCGTTCCACATAGCCCCATGTCCTCCCATGCTCAATCCTGTTATGGCACGTCCTTTCCTGTCAGCAATCGTCTTATAATGTCCGTCAATATACTTCACCAGTTCCGATGAAACAAAAGTTTCGTAACGGTAAGACGGATCTTTCGGACTGTCCCAGTACCAGCTATTCTTTCCGTCCGGACAAACAAAGATGATTCCTTTTTCATCCGCAATCTGCGGAAGATCCGGTTTCACCCCGATCCATGTTTTAGCATTTCCACCATAACCGTGCAACAGATAAATGACGGGACAAGCCACCGCTTTCTTGCCCAACGCAGCGTCCGGCGTAACGACCACCACCTGTACATCCTTATTCATGGAAGGGCTATTAACTAATAAAGTATCTACTTTGGCAGCAAAAGAGGGGGCCACCAATATCAATAATAAAGCAGCTAACAGAAGATTTCTCTTTTTCATTATACGTATATAGTTAGATTAAATTATTCTTCCTCCTTTTCCTCTGAAGAAGGGAACTTGGCAACAGGCACCTCAAAAGTCCGTTGGCACTGTCCGCAGGTATATTCCCAATGATTATCTCCCGGAGGGGCTGCCGCCAACATGGAAAGTATTGCCGCACCGACAGCACGCAGCCTCTGTCCTTTTTTTAACCTGAACTTAATATCCGACGACCCGCAATAAGGGCAAAGCGTCAATTCTTCCGGCCAACTCTGGTTATCTCTCAACACCTGAACGGCTTTCTCATAATCATCATCCGCCACCAGAATGTCCACTCCCGCTATGCTGCTCACACAACTCTTATATAAGGTAGAGAAGTTTTCATTGTGCAGAATAGATTCAATCCCTTCGTTCTCCAACGCTCCCTGAAGGATATGTGCCTTCATCGCGTCATTGCAAGTAATCAGTTTTACAGTCTTCATAAGGAATCTGTTTTTATATTTCCCACAAATATAGAACATATTCTTTTTTTATTCACTGAATATATCATTCTTTAATACTTTTTTCGTACTTTCGCAGCACTAAACTGCAACCGCATGAAAAGATTGTTGACACTTCTACTGTTTTTCAATACTATGCTCCTTCTGTTGCAAGCACAACCTATGCATCAGATAAAGGGAACGGTGATTGACAAGAATAGTCGTCAGCCATTGGAATTTATCAATGTGATGATTATCGGGCTGAATAAGGGCAGTGTCACCAATGTTGAAGGGCGTTTCACCATTGAACAAGTGCCGCCGGGCATTTACCGCCTGCAAGCATCGGCAATCGGATACAAGAGCGTTACGACCTCCGAATACATCTTATCTACCAAAAACCTGAACATCCCGATAGAAATGGAGGAGAACCTGACCGAACTCGAAGGAGTGACAATCACCGCCTCCCCTTTCCGGCGCGATGTGGAAAGTCCCGTCAGCCTGCGCATTATCGGAATACAGGAAATAGAAAAGAATCCGGGCGCCAACCGGGATATTTCACGCATCGTGCAATCTTACCCCGGAGTCGCCTTTTCACCGATAGGATACCGCAACGACCTGATTGTGCGAGGCGGGGCGCCTTCCGAAAACCGCTTCTATCTTGACGGAGTGGAAATCCCCAACATCAACCACTTCAGTACGCAAGGCGCATCCGGCGGTCCGGTAGGAATCCTCAACGCCGACCTGATACGGGAAGTAAATTTCTATACCGGCGCTTTCCCTGCGGATAAGGGAAATGCACTTAGTTCCGTACTCGACTTCAAGTTGCGCGACGGAGATATGGAACGCAATTCATTGAAGGCTACACTGGGAGCTTCCGAAGTTTCTTTGGCTTCCAACGGACATATAGGCAAGAAGACTTCCTACTTGGTTTCCGTGCGCCAGTCTTATCTGCAATTCCTGTTTGATATGCTCGATTTGCCTTTCCTGCCAACCTTTACCGATGCACAATTCAAACTGAAAACCCGGTTTAACGAGCAGAATGAACTGACGGTATTAGGACTGGGCGGAATTGATAATATGCGACTGAATACGAAAGCTGACAGTGAAGACAATGAATATATCCTGAGTTATCTGCCTAAGATAAAACAGGAGACATTTACTGTGGGGGCAGTCTATCGTCATTATGCAGGTGCACACGTGCAATCGGCAGTAGTCAGCCATAGTTATCTGAACAACCGTAATACGAAATATCGCCGGAACGATGAAAGCCATCCGGATAACTTAATGCTCCGCCTCCGTTCCACCGAACAGGAAACGAAACTCCGTCTCGAGAACAGCACTACTTTCCGTAATTGGAAAATCAATCTCGGCGTCAATCTGGATTACAGCCAATATACCAACACTACCTTTCAACGGGTGTACACTAACCAGCCGCAAACTTTTGATTATCACACGTATTTAGGTATCTTGCGCTGGGGACTTTTCGGAACGATCAATTACACTTCAATGGACGACCGCTTCACTGCCTCTCTAGGTCTGCGGGCCGACGCCAATGATTATTCATCGACAATGAAGAACCTTTCCGACCAGCTTTCTCCCCGCCTGTCACTCTCCTATCAACTAGCCGATCATTGGTTTGCAAGCGGAAATGCGGGACTGTATTATCAACTCCCTGCCTACACGGCTCTCGGCTTTAAGAATAATAACGGGACTTTCGCTAATAAATACAACCTCCGTTACATGAAAGTGAGTGAAGGAAGTCTGGGAATCAGTTGGAGAAAGGGAGATACCTTCGAAGCATCCGTAGAAGGATTCTACAAAGATTATGATAAGATCCCTCTTTCCGTAGCGGACGGGATTCCTCTTAACTGCAAAGGAAATGATTATGGAGTAGTCGGTAATGAGTTACTTACTTCCACTGCACAAGGGCGCTCCTACGGTGCGGAGATTTTGGTGAAGTGGCTTATTGCCAAGAAACTGAATCTGGCTTCTTCCTTTACCTTGTTCAAGAGTGAATATCGCAACGATAAAGAAAGCGAATACATCGCCTCCGCGTGGGACAACCGCTATATATTCAATCTGCGGGGAACGTATAATCTTCCGCATCAATGGAGTTTCGGCATGAAGGTAAGCTGCATCGGCGGTGCTCCGTACACTCCTTATGACGAAACCAAGTCGTCTTTGGTATCAGCATGGGATGCACAGGGAAAAGCATATTACGATTACTCGAAATATAACAAAGAGCGTCTCCCCGCTTTTGCGCAGGTGGATGTACGCGTGGACAAAACGTTTTATCTGAAACATTGTATGCTGGGATTTTATCTCGATTTGCAGAACATCACAGTCAGCAAGCTGAAACAGCAGGATGTGCTTATGAGTACCGGCATCATCGAGAACCCGGAAGCTCCCGCCGCTGCGCAACGATACAGGATGAAGCGTATTAAACAATCAAGCGGAACATTACTTCCGACACTGGGAATCACATTTGAATATTAACCATAGTTTGAAACATTAATTGAAACGAGAATGAAAAGACAAATTGCTATGATTGCCCTGTTGTTTTTGGGTATGGGAATGACAGCTTCGGCACAATTCGGAAAGAAGTTTAATGTAGGGAAAGCCCTGCAAGCTGGAAAAGACGTAGTATCGGCAGTTACTTTATCAGACGCGGACATCGCCAACATGAGTAAGGAATACATGGTCTGGATGGATGCACACAATCCACTGACAAAACCTGACACTGAATACGGCAAACGTCTGGAGAAGCTGACCGGCCACATCAAAGAAATGGACGGGCTGAAACTGAACTTCGGTGTTTATGAAGTTGTAGACGTGAATGCTTTTGCCTGTGGAGACGGCAGTGTACGTATCTGCGCCGGACTAATGGATGTGATGACTGACGAAGAAGTAATGGCAGTAGTAGGACATGAAATCGGTCACGTTGTACACACTGACTCTAAAGACGCGATGAAAAATGCCTACCTTCGCTCGGCAGTGAAGAATGCAGCAGGTGCAGCCAGCAACAAAGTTGCCAAACTGACTGACTCTGAACTGGGAGCAATGGCAGAAGCTCTTGCTGGCGCACAGTATTCACAAAAGCAGGAAAACGAAGCAGACGAATACGGTGTTGAGTTCTGTGTAAAAAACAACATCGACCCTTATGCCATGGCCAACGCATTGACCAAACTGGCTGAACTGGCAAAAGACGCTCCGAAATCTTCTTATGTACAGAGAATGTTCTCCTCTCACCCGGATACCGCCAAACGCATCGAACGCGCCAAAGCCAAAGCAGACAGCTATAAAAAATAAGGAGTATCTCTCGCTTTATCTTATATAAGAAAGGGAATACAGAGGCGGCTTCGCCTCTGTATTCCCTTTCTCACTTCCAATACCCAAAAAGACAACACGATTATTAAATTTTCATTAATATATTACATAGATTTGCATAGTGTCGTGATTTCATGTAATTTCGAGGCTATAACCATTTTAATCCATTTATGGAATTTCTTATTATACTTTTCTTACTCGTACTGAATGGCATTTTTGCCATGTACGAAATCGCGCTGGTATCTTCCAGCAAAGCACGTCTTGAAACTCTTGTAGCCAAAGGTAACAAATCTGCCCGAGGAGTATTAAAGCAATTAGAAGAACCGGAAAAGTTTTTATCTACTATCCAAATCGGTATTACACTTATCGGTATTGTGTCCGGTGCTTATGGTGGAGTTGCCATTGCCGACGACCTTGTTCCTCTGTTCTCTCTTATTCCGGGAGCGGAAGCCTATGCGCGCAATCTGGCTATGATTACTACCGTGGCAGTGATCACTTATCTTTCTCTTATCATCGGGGAACTGGTACCTAAGTCCATAGCTCTCAGCAATCCGGAAAGATATGCAATCTTATTCAGCCCGATAATGATTCTGCTGACAAAAATCTCTTATCCTTTCGTATGGTTACTCAGTATCTCCACCCGCCTGTTGAATAAACTGATCGGACTGAAAAGCGAAGAACGCCCCATGACACAGGAGGAAATCAAAATGATTCTGCACCAAAGTTCGGAACAAGGGGTGATCGACAAGGAAGAGACGGAAATGATACGCGATGTATTCCGCTTCTCGGACAAACGTGCCAATGAATTGATGACGCACCGCAGAGATGTTGTGATACTTCATCCTGACGATACGCGGGAGAAGGTGATGAAGACTATCGAAGAAGAACATTACAGCAAGTATCTGTTGGTGGACGAACGGAAAGATGAGATAATCGGTGTGGTGTCCGTCAAAGATATTATCCTGACAATGGGCAATCAGAAGGAGTTCAACCTGCGTGAAATAGCCCGTCCGCCTCTCTTTATTCCGGAAAGTTTGTATGCAAATAAAGTTTTAGAGCTATTTAAGAAGAACAAAAACAAGTTCGGAGTTGTTGTTAACGAGTATGGTAGCACAGAAGGTATTATCACACTGCACGACCTGACCGAAAGTATCTTTGGAGACATCCTCGAAGAGGACGAAACGGAAGAAGAAGAAATCGTCACAAGGCAGGACGGTTCGATGTTGGTGGAAGCTTCAATGAACATCGACGACTTCATGGAGGAAATGGGAATCTTATCCTATGAAGACCTGGAATCGGAAGACTTCACCACGCTAGGCGGACTGGCAATGTTCTTGATAGGCCGTATCCCGAAAGCCGGAGACATCTTCACTTACAAGAATCTGCAATTCGAAGTAGTGGACATGGACCGCGGACGAGTAGACAAACTGCTGGTCATCAAACGGGACGAGGAGGAATAGATTTATGACAAAAACGAGCGATAGCTCACTATATTTATATTAACTTAAAGCACTTAACGATGAAAAAAGTAATTATGTTAGCAGCCGTCGTAGCTGCTTTGGCATCTTGCCAATCAAAAGCCAACAAAACCGCAGAGGCAGAAGCAGACAGTCTGGCCATTGCCATGACTCCGATTACCGAACTGACAGAAGTTTACGAAGGTACTCTTCCTGCTGCAGACGGTCCGGGTATTGACTATGTACTGACCCTGAACGCTGCAACCGACGGCGTAGATACTACGTATACACTGGATATGACTTACCTTGATGCTGAAGGTCAGGGCCAAAACAAGACGTTTACCTCAAACGGAAAACAGCAAACCGTACACAAGGTAGTGAACAAAAAACCTGTTACGGCTGTGAAGTTAACTCCGAAAAACGGTGAAGCTCCCATGTATTTTGTAATTGTGAACGACACCACCCTTCGTCTGGTAAACGATAGCTTACAGGAAGCTGTCAGCGATCTGAACTATGACATCATCAAGGTGAAACAATAATAAAAGAACCTAACCCTAACCAGTAAAAATGCTCTGCGAGAACTGAACGTTCTTTGCAGAGCATTTCTTTTTTTACCTTGTAATATTATATTCGTATCGTTACTTTCCGCAACAGACCGGTATAAATATTTATCCTTGTACTGTTTGTCCTTCCCGCAAACGTTTTAATCTTAGCAATGCTTCGATATAATAGTAGTCTGCATAAATAATAGACGCATCTATTTCCGAATGATTCGGCCAATGTCCTACACTATGCAATAAGAATGAAGGTTTACTTTTGCCACTCTGATAGTGGCGGGAACTTAGACTTGACAACATTTCGATTGCAGCGTCTTTATAATATTTTCCTTTTCCATTCGGAAGATAAGTGGACAGTTCGAGCAAGGCGGAAGCTACAACTGCTGCTGCTGAAGCATCACGGGGAGCGTCCGGTATTCCCGGATCGTCGAAATCCCAGTAGGGTACTTTGTCTTCAGGAAGTCTTTCCAAATAGACATCCGTCACTTTCTGCGCAAAGTCAAGATATTTAGGGTCTTTCGTTTCTCGATAGACTACTGTGTATCCATAAATCGCCCATGCTTGCCCACGCGCCCACATAGTACTGTCGGCATATCCCTGGTGAGTGACACCTTTAATCAGATTACCTGTAATTGTATCATATACAGCAACGTGATACGAAGTATAGTCGGGACGAAAGTGGCATTTCATGGTCTTGTCGGCATGTGCTACCGCTACATCATATAAGTAGGGATTGCCGCCGTTCTTTGCCGCCCAAAAAAGCATTTCGAGGTTGATCATATTGTCCATGATTGTATTGTGCGGCCAGTTACGAGGTTCTACTTCACGAGGCCATGAAAGTATTGTTCCTACTACCGGATTGAATAAAGTAGCCAGTGTGTCGGCAGTATCCAGAATTACTTGTTTATATGCCGGATTCTTGGTTAGCCGATAACCGTTTCCATAACTGCAAAAAACAAGGAATCCCAAATCATGATCGAAAGCCGGAATCTTGGAAAGAAACTCCAGAGAGTTCGTAAACTTCTCCGCTTCTTCCTTAATATGCTTATCTTGCGTATATTCATAATCATACCACAGCACTCCCGGCCAGAATCCCGCACACCATTCTTCTTTCGTCGCTTTACGACAGTTCCAATGTTGCTCATCGGCCATGATATTACGCGGCATCATCGTATAATCGATTCCGGAATCTGTTTTCAGCTCCGCAAGCGTACGTTGTGTCTGCTCTGCACAGTAATCCAATGCCTTATTCACATCTAATGTACCGGAAGGCTGATGAGCACACATACAGAACCCTAACATCACAGCCAAACCTACTACCAACTTTTTCATCTTAATCTTACTATCTTCGTATTAATTCTTAATCTTTATTTCTCTTTGTCAGTTATCTATCAATTACTTAGTCATCCGGAACCAGTCTATATCCGCCCAACCACGATTTCCTTCGTTAGGAGTCACACAGAATACACCGACTTTAGCTCCTATCCACTTGCCTTGACGGGCAGTGAAAGCCTCTCCTACCGTCGTATATTTCTTTCCGTCCAGACTATAAGCAAATGTACAGACAGCACCTCTACGGACTTTTACTCGCAAATAAACTGTTTTCCATTCATTATCTGCTACACCGGGCATCTTCAGATATTCTACCGGTATACTTGCCAACTCTTTTACCTGTTCGGGATTCTGCCGTTCCGCATCTTTACAAACAGCCTGTTGCAGAATAAATTTATCCCCCGCCTTGCGAATCGAAAGATAACTGTAATCCCATCCCATTACAATGAGTCCGGCTTGTTCACCATTCTGTTTGGCGGTAAACGTCAACTTAGTGGTAGCTGTAAATTCTTCGGCCGGAAACTTCTGCATCAACAGATTCGGCACCTCCCAGAAGTTCACAAATTCTTTCGAGAGACTGCCCGCATACAGGCGAAGATATCCCAAATCGGTAGTGAATCCATAAGTATCTTGCTTATTAGCGTGCCATTGCCACTGTAACCCTAAATGCCGGGTATTGAACTCATCACTCTCCGGTGGAGTGATTATCGGATAAGTCTTTCCTACATTCGGCTTCTTATAAGTAGTCACAGGTTCACCGCAACCGTCCTTGTCTTTATCCGCTCCGATTACCGGCCAGTCATTTACCCAGTTCATCGGATTCAAGTGAATCACACGTCCGTAAGCTCCCTTATCCTGAAAATGAATAAACCAAGACTCACCCGTATTAGTATCTACCCAACCGCCTTGATGAGGACCGTTTATATTCGTCTGCCCTTGTACCATTACAATTTTCGACTCATAAGGTCCATAGATGTTCTTCGAGCGAAGCACCAACTGCCAACCGTTAGCCACACCACCTGCCGGAGCAAAAATATAATAGTATCCGTTCCGTTTATAGAGTTTCGGACCTTCTACCGTATGATTCTTTCCGTCGTTACCATCGAATACCATTACCGGATCAGAAACGACTTCCGTTCCTTCTTCATTCAATTCTGAAATCACAAGAATACTGTTCACCCCACTACGGCTTCCGGCATAGGCATATATCAGATATACTTTCCCGTCTTCATCCCACAAGGGAGTAGCATCAATCATCCCTTTTCCGGCTTTCACCAATACGGGGTTACTCCATTTGCCTTTCGGGTCTTTCGTCTTTATCATGTAAATCCCATAGTCCGGATCGCCCCAGTAGATATAAAACTCTCCGTTATGGAAACGGATAGACGGCGCCCATACCCCTTTACCATGTTGGGCCTTATCGAAAAATTCTTTCGGTTCCTGCACCGGCAACGCATAGTTCACCAACGACCAATTCACCAAATCTCCGGAGTGAAGGATAGGAATGCCGGGAATGCAATTAAAACTGGATGCCGTCATATAAAAATCATCTCCGACTGCACACACATCCGGATCGGAATAATCAGCATGAAGAACCGGGTTCTGATAAGTACCATTTCCCTTATCAGCCACCCAGGTCTTAGAAATTTCTTGTGCGCCCGCCCATGTGCAGCAAGCCATCATCCCTGCCAAAAACAGAATCTTTTTACGCATATACCTTACTAATCAATTTCATTCTAAATTCAATCGTTATTCCTAAAAACAGATTCTTTCTACCTTTATAAAAAGACTAACCAACCGAAAAACCGAATCTAATAACTTTCATTTCAAACAATCTATTTGCTTATATATACGAAGGGGATTAAGTAAATACCTAATCCCCTCCACTATTTTTTTCTATAAAGCTTCCAATTATTCTTTCGTATACATCAAAGTCCCGAATCCCAGTTGGTCGAATCCGCCGCTAGTAGAACCGTAATGACCACCGCCACCTTCTACACCCATACCATCCATAAACTTTTTAGTATAATAAGCTTCTATCCCTTTTGTTTTATAATGATAGTAGATCAGTGCCCAACAAGGACGAATCTCTCCTCTCGACTTATCATTTTCTTCTTTGGAAGAAAGCGCAGGACATTGCCAACTACAGTTCTCGTAAAAACTATAAGGGAATCCCTCTTTGCTATACACAAATTTCTCATTGGAGGTAGAAGACCGATCATCAAAGTCTTTCCATAGATTATACTTAGCCGTGTATTCTGCCATAGCAAGTACTTTATTATCCTGATAAGCAAAAAGGTCCTCGCCGATATTATATGCCATTTGGCAGAAAGCCCCCATCAAAGCAATACAAAGTGTAGCGTGCCCCTGGTCACGGCCGGATTCCTGTCCTTGGCCCAATACTCCGTGTCCATCCGGATCCTGATGAAGAAAAGGAACCGCATTGTCTATACTACCATTGCCTACTCCATACTTAAAATATAAAATAGCCTCATTGATTTTGTCCTGATCATCACAAAGAATGCCGATAGAGAGAATCGATGTCATCTGAGCTAAATCCCAGTTAAGCCAGCTATGCTGTTTGCATGCTTCCTTATGAGCCAGAAAATCAGAAGCGGCAGGATAAAATACATTCTTCATCATTGTCTGGAACGCCGACAATTGAGCTTTTGTGAAGAGCGTCTCATCCGTACGCATAATTTCGGCAGCATTAGCCATTTGGTGGACATTAATAGAAATAAGATATTCGTTCGGATCGGCTATTTCACCATTCGCGTCATAGGTTCTATCATTTGCCAAACTCTTGACACGAACCAATCCTTTGCAAGTTTCAGCCCAGGCATTCAATATCTTAACGGCTGTTTGCCCGCAAGCAACGTCACCTTCCAGTTTCCAACGAAGTGCCAGCTGATAAGCAGCGGCAGCGTCTTTATAGAAATAAGTATAGTTATTCCACCATTCCGGAAACTTGCTGGCCCAGTTCCCCTGGTCCATACGTCCCAATACCTCCTGCGGCGTAGGAACATATCCCGCATAGGAATATCCGGAGTTCTTCAATTTATCATATCCTTCACTCCAAGGAGCTACGGTCAACTTTGATGCAACATAAGATAAATCGGCTGCAGTATGCAGCATACAAGGATGAGCAAGGGTATACTCATTAATAGCAGGCCACGAATCAATATCGGTAGTACCATCTTCGATGTCGGTGCATGCGCTCAAATGGAGCGCAAGCATCGTAAACAGGATGAATATATTTCTAGTTCTCATAGTCTTTATTAATTATTAGTGTTTTCATTTTCAACGAAAGCTTTTAAATCCTCAATAGTTTTGAAAGTCCGTACCCAATATACTGTATATTCCGTATTTGAGCCGTTAGCTTCTTTGAAGTCCGCCATTACAAATTGGAGTGTCTTTATTTCTTCCGGTTCTGTTTTAGAGAAAGTATGGAAAGGTTTATTCGATCCATTTCCAACAGCATTTTCTCTTTGCAGATCATAATAATATACTTCCGGACTTCCCGGAGTTTCAGCACCGTCTAATATTGTATATTTATTACTTCCGCTGCCACTATTCTCCAAATAGGCACCATACTGTGTATCAAGTTTAATGTTACCTTGCAATTTACCAGCTCCATAAGGTCGGATCATTTTTATGGCCAGATAAGGATATACCCCAACATTCAAATAGACCTTATCTTTATAACTGCCATTTGACGTCAATACAAGATCCGCACGGCAAGAATTTCCCTTTGAAGGATTAGGAACCATTTTCACAACTGCTCCTCCTGCTTTAAACTCGGCAGATGAAGTATACCCATCCGCCTGCTTCAAATACCAAGGAGACAATGAGGTATCAAATGAATATTTCATCAAGCCATAAGGTACTTTAACCGTAGTTGTATACGAAACTTCAGTTGTCGTAGTGGCGGTAATGGTAGCTTCTCCATAAGCTTTGGCGGTTACCACACCCTGATCATTCACCTCTATAACATCCGTATTACTACTGGACCACTTTAAAGAAGCTATAGTCGCATCCACCGGAACGGTTGTAAAGTTCAGTTTAGCACTTTCGCCCGGCAATAAATCCTCCTGCTCACCAAATGTCAGACTTTCAACATATATAATCGGTATAATCTTCAAATCAAAGGATTCCTCGTAACCTCCCCTATCTAAAGAAATAGCAGTAATAGTGACAGTCTTTCCCGTTGTACTCGTACCTCCGTTAACACCTCTCACTACACCTTCTTTTGTCACAGTAGCAATAGATTCATCACTACTCTTCCAAGTCACCATAGAATAAGTGTGTCCTGCCGGCAACAGAGTGGGGCGCAAACTCCTCTCTTCGGAAACATACAAATCCTTCTTATCATCATCCGTAAACTCAAAATCCGCAATCGGAATAAACTCCGGTACTACCGTCAATTCAAAAAAGGTGCTTGCTCCGAATCCTATTTCAGGAGTCACAACAATATTCGCCTTGCCTGCACTCACCGCATGTACAAGTCCGTCTTGTGTTACCGTAGCCACATTTTCATCTGACGAAGACCAGCTTACCTTCCTGTTGGTCGGCTGTTCCGGTACAATCTTACACTGTATCAAAGAGTCCATATAGTCCACAGACGCAGCCAAAGTCAGTTTTCCATTTTCTACGTTAGCCAATGTAATCTCTGAAATCAAGGTCTTCTCCTCCAGTCCGTCTCCATACTCTTTACTATCATCACATGCAGTAAAACAGATAGCCGTAAGAAAAGCCAAACTAAATAATGTATATCTCATAATTATATTCTTTATAATCTTCGGTTTATAAATACGTTACCATCCCGGATTCTGACCGATGTTGGGATTCAATTGCTTCTGATCGGATGGAATCGGATAAAGATAGTTCTTATTTTCCCAAACACGATCCGTTTCAATCATCAGGCATCCCGCAATACCGGCATCATCTGTATCCGTAGAGTATGAAGGTTTCCAGGCAGTGGCCCATGTACTCCAATCACCCGTTGTACTCCATTTCACTCCCAACATATTTTTAGGCATTTCCACTTCAGCCGTCTTCCAACGTTTCAAATCGTCTATACGGAAACCTTCATTGAAAAGTTCCACCGTACGTTCACGACGAATCTCTTCCCGCAGACTTAATCCTTTTGTTGCGGCAAACGAGACTGTCAAATCCGGCATATCCGGATTTACCCGTTTACGAACTTCATTCAAATATTTCAAGGCCGCATCCACCTTAGACTCATCCGTAATGCTTCCATCGGTAGCAGCATATCTCTCGTACACAGCTTCCGTATAATTCAGCAATACCTCCGCATAGCGGATAACCGGGAAATCATATCCTTCATACGTATCTTTCACATCACGCTCAGTAGCCCATTTTTGATTATGATATCCGCTGCCGCTAGTGGGATAGAATGGTTTATTGTCAAAAGCCGCCTTATCTGCATCCGTCCAGGTAGTATGGGGCGCGTTATTATTCCAATATCTATTTCCGGGAATCATCAATGTGTTGTTCATACGATTATCGCGTTTGGCATATTCCTGTTGAGGAGAAGAATAGTTCACTCCTACTGTAGAATTCGGATTATGAATAGGAAGTCCGTCCGCACCCAAATACATTTCGGCCAACTTACGCGTAATCCACTGTACATTGGCAAAGCAAGCTTTCGTTATATTCTTTCCAATCGGAGCAATCACTTCATCATGACGACGAGAGAAAATGTACTCTAGATTCTTGGCCTTTGTAATATTAGCCGGATTGGATTGCGCGTTTTCCAGAATGAACAGATATTTGTAAGCTGTCGTTCCCAACTCTTTCGGTTTAAAGATTTCATATTGCTTGCTGTCAATCACATCCCAGGCAGCACTTGCCGCAATATCCAGCAAATCATTAACCCGTGTTACGTCGCCCGATCTGAACTTCTGCCAAGTCCCTTCATACAATGCCACACGCGAGAGAAATGCTTGAGCCGCACCTTTAGAAACACGCCCTTTATCGGCAGTAGAAATCTCACTTTCTCTCGGCAGATCAGGAATAGCTTCCTGCAAATCTCTGATAATAAGATCGGCTACTTCCGAACGGTCATTACGAGCCGCATTCATTTCTGCAGCATCTATATCAACCGGTTTGGTCACAATAATCGCATCTCCGAAAAGCTGTAACAAGTCAAAATACTCATAGGCACGGAAAAACTTAGCTTCTGCTACATAGCGCGCTATATCATTCAGATTGGCATAATTCTCCGCATTCTGTAATAAGATATTAGCATAACGGATTTTAGTATAGGCTCCTGTATAATTACCATCCGATACAGGAATCGTATTGACTCCTTTACTATATTCATTGTAGTCACTAGATGAGATCAGGTCCGAACGCGTGTCACTATGCGGCCCATCGAAAAGAGCAGCAGCAAAATCACGCGGCCATTCATAAAATTGATTGGCATATAATTTATAATCATTCGGAGTCTGCCACAAATTCGCATCTGCCAACTGAGCCTTAGGATCAAGATCCAGACAAGAAGGAAGAGTTATCACCACTGACAGCAGCAATATTGCTTTTATTATATTTATAATCTTCATATTCTAACTATTAAAAGGTTAAATCTAATCCTACGGTACAAGTACGATTGAAGGGAAAACGACCGTTTCCTGAAACTTTACGGGAAGCTTCCGGATCCCAACCGTCGTTAATTTTACTAACTTCCCACAAGTCATTGCCCGACACATAGACACGCATCCTGCTAATCACTCTTATCTTGTTCAGAAGCGAAGTCGGGAAGTTATATCCCAATGTCACACTTTTCAAGCGCAAATAATTACCATTTTCTACCGACCAGGACGAACACTGGTAGTTATAATCGTTTATAGAGTTTATATTCGTATATGTCGGATAACGCCCGCCTCTATTTTCAGGGCTCCATACATCCCCGACCGACTGTGTAGTCGAATTTAAATGAGCGGCTTTCATCGGGATACGGTAATTATCATTGCTACTGTCGCGGAAAATGGTACGTTTGGCAACTCCCTGAAAGACTGCGGAGAAGTCAAAGTTGTTCCATTCCAGCCCCAAATTGAATGAATAAGAGATTTTCGGGTCATCAGAACCCAGATACACATAATCCTTTTCATCTAGTACGCCATCCCCATTCACATCTTCATACATATTATCTCCCAAACGAATATCGCTCGGAATACCAATCCCGTTTCCGTTGTAGTATTGATATTTATATTTACGCAATTGTTCCTCTGTCTGAATCTTTCCGCAGTACTTCAATCCAAACACTGAATTTAGGGAATATCCTTGTTGCTTGTCTATAAATCCGGATTTGAAAACTGTTACTCCTCCGTAGTCTACCAATTTATTATCCGCGTATGTAAACGTACCGCCAATGTGGTAATTTACTTTCCCGATTTTGTCCGACCATGTCAAAGTGCCTTCATAACCTTTCGCTTCAAACTTACCGCTATTGGAAGCAGGTGCCTTGTCACCCAAAATGCCCGGATAAGTTACAGCAATCAACATATTATTGTTTTTCTTCATAAACAGTTCCACAGTACCTTGAAGGCGGCTATTAAATAGTTGGAAATCCACACCCAAGTTATAATTATGGATCCGTTCCCAACTACGCCCCGTAGTAGCAATTTCACCGTTACTCTTTACGTAAGATACTCTGCCGTCACCCAGATAAGCTCCGTTCACAGAATTGAAGTTATAAAGTTGTCTGCCATCATAACGAGATATCCCGGACTGATTACCTACCACACCATACGAAAGCCTGAGTTTCAGTTCGTTCAAGAATTTCACATTCTTCATAAAATTCTCTTCAGTAAGACGCCAACCACCGGAAAAGCCATAAAAGAAATCCCAACGGTTTTCCGGAAGGAACTTGGATGATCCGTCATAACGCAAGTTAGCTTCCAATAGATATTTCGACAAATAGTTATAATTGAAACGTCCGAAATAAGACATCATCGCTTCTTGCCATTTGTCAGGCGAAGAAGTTTTGGCAGAGTTCTTTAAAAAAATATCCCCCGAGCCGTTAAGTATTTCCAGCGAACTCTGTACGTCCTTTGCCGTCACAACTGTATAATCATATTCCTTCAGATTGTACTGGGCACCTAACATCGCACTCACCGTATGCTTTTCCGCAAATGTCTGATGAAAATTCAAATAACCGGAAACAGAATAGTAGTCCGTACGCGCAAATGATTTGGAATATTCGGTCGATGCCTGATTCGGATTATAGATCGCATTGGGTTTCGCTGTACTAAGCGTCCCGTCATAAGTGTACCAGGTAATACTATTTTTCACTGCATCGCGAGTAGCAGTAGAAGTATTATATCCCAGATTAACCACTGCGTCCAAATAAGAAGTGAGCTTATATTTCAGATTCTCACTGATATTGATACCGGAAACCTTCAAATTATTATCTCCACCTAATTCAGCATACCAGTTGGGAGTATAGTTTCCTCCCCAGTGATAAGGTTTACCATCCATTGTAGAAGACGGAAGTCCCGGCTGCGGATAACTGGAGGTCAGCACACTGCCAATCATAGTAGGAGAAACCTGGTCCTGACGATTATACGCAATCACGGATTCAATTGTAAAGTCATCGGTAAGTTTTACCGTGTTAGTCAGACGAAGATTGAAACGTTTATTGCTATTATTACCCCATTTCAATGTACTATCATCATACATATATCCCACTGACAAACGATACAGAGATTTATCATTTCCTCCTGAAACGCTTAGGTTATGTTGCGTGGAACCTGCATTTCCAAATAAAACATCCTGCCAGTTAGTATCCATGAATACATAGTCGTCTACATCCCCGAACGCCGTTATTGGATTGGGGTTAACGGACAAATCAATATATCCTCCTTTATAAGCTTTCGCCAACTTAGCATACTGGATCCACTGGTCATCAGCACCTTTACCATCATTCGTACGAGCTGCAATAATAGCATCACTCCATTGGTCAATACTCATCATCTTAGGTTGCAACCCTACAAACTTATGTGTATAAGAACCACTATATTCTATCTTTGCTTTCCCTTCTTTCGCCTGCTTTGTAGTTACCAGAACAACACCTCCGGCTGCTTTCGAACCATAAATAGCAGCAGAGGCATCTTTCAAAAAATTGATAGACTCGATATCTGCCGAGTTTAACAGACGAAGTTCATTCACACTCTCATACTCCACCCCATCAATGATAACCAACGGGTCAGTAGAATTGGCAGATACAGCACCACGCAGTTTCATACCCCAGCTTTCATCGCCCGGAGCACCGGAAGAACGGGTAATGATTACCCCCGGAACTTGTCCTTGCAAGGCTTGTACGGGACTGGACATTGATCCTTTGTTTGTCAGCATTTTATCAGATACTACCGTTACGGCACCGGTCAATGTTTCTTTCTTCTGCGAACCATATCCTACTACCACAACTTCGTCCAGCACTTCGCTGTCTTCCTGCAATTTTACATTAATCACCGTTTGCGCAGCTACATCTATAATCTGGTCCTTATATCCGATATAGCTGAATTTCAGTTTGGCTCCGGCAGGTACGTTAATCGCATAATTTCCATCAATATCCGTAATAGTTCCTTCCGTACCGCCTATCACACTTATATTCACGCCAATCAACGGCTCGCCCGTAGCATCAATCACTTGCCCCTTCACTTTCTTCTGAGCCTGTGCCACTACTTGACTGTCAGTTATATTCGTATCGGCCCACGCCTGTGAGACAGGACAAAGTCCCAGCATTAACCCTAACACAAACATTGCTGCCTTGTCAGGTCGCGAATTAAAAATTAATCCTCTTCGTTTCATAAAATTAAATTTGAGGTTTAAAAATAGTGTTTATTTCTTGTTTTCTAAAATTTGATGAGGCATCAGTATGTCTCTCCCTAGATTCTGATTCTTTTTCCATAAGCACAAAGGATTATATATTATATAAATAAGATTAAATACATTTTCTGAAAAACTCACGCATTTCGCGACGACCTATAAATAGATGATTCTCTACTGTACGACGACTGAGTTGCAAGGCTTCCGCTATTTCAGTAGATGTCTTGTCTCCATAACGACTTAAGGTGTAGACTATCCGACGTTGTTCGGGGAAGATAGCAAGCCGACGTTGTTCAGCCGAAGCTAAGTCATCGGCAATTATTGCCTCTTCTGTCTCATTGGACGAAGTAACGGCAAAATCATACATATAACTGTCTATCTCCTGTTTCTTATAATACCGACGGATATAATCGGTTACTATATTACGTGCAATGGCGAACAAAAAATACTTCACTGTATCCGGACGGAGCATCTGTTTATAGTCCAGCAGACGTACAAACACATCTTGAGCCAAATCCTCAGCTTCGTAACGATGAGTGATACGATAAGTAATATAGGTAAGAATCACCTGATGATATTCTTTATAAGAATTAGTGATAATGTTGTCGGAAGTGTTAATTATTGTCTCCATAATACTATCTTTTTCGGTTTTAATCACGATGCAAATATAAAGGTGATTTCGGATATAGTAACCGGAAAATGGAGCATATCAATCTCAACGAATCGAGATAGACTCATTTTAATCTATAATCCTAATAATCAATATATTGCCCTCAACTTTATAGAGTCTCATTTTATAAAATGAGACTCTATAAGCTAAATACAATATGTTTTCGCTCAGCTTACACTCCTTTACTTTCATTCCTTCATTCTTTTATCTTCTCTCCTTTTATCATCTTGTCGTTTTAGTATCTCATTAAAGCTGTCACTGAAATACTAGAGATAAGTTTCATTGCATTAATGACAAACTTACTTTGTACTTATAGTAAAGTTACTGTTGATTTAGAATAAACTATAAACGCAAGCTTTGTTTTTATAAATGAAAGTTGCGTTTATAAAAACAAAGCTTACGTTTATAATTTAATCCCCATGAAAAACAACTTTGTAATAGGAGCAAGAAAAGTTTATGCAGGATGAAGCAGAACTTATCTATTAATAGATTACAGATTAAAAAAGAGGTTCACCGAAATTTATTCCTCCTTAGCAGTTCCACCTATGCTACGGATATATTCGTTCGGAGTGACTCCCGTACTCTTTTTGAATGACCGGAAAAAAGAAGCACGTGAACTAAAGCCGCAAAGTTCTGCCAATGCAGTTAACGTATAGCGGGAATAGTGACTGTCCTCTACCATTTTCTTAAATTGAGTGACGCGGTATTCATTGATAAAGTCATAGTAAGACTGATTAAGATACTGGTTCAAAAGATACGATAATGAATGCGAAGAAGTATCTAATGCGGAAGCCAGATCACCCATTTTCAAGTCGGAATTAATATAAGGCTTTTCTTTCTCAACATAAGCCATCAGTTTTCTATGAAGCTCCACGCATTCTTCTTCAGTTAACCTATTCGTCTTATACTTCTCTTCGGTAACAGTAGACGACTGTTCAACAATTGTTTCCGACTGTTCCGTCTCTTGTTCTTTCCGGGATATTTCCTCCACCGGTGTTGAAGCTACCTGAACAGGAGAAGCGAGTAAACGGCGCATACGCTTCCATACATAATAACGTATAAAGGCTATAATTCCTATGATTAATAAGACAAAAAGCGCCCATCCCCACCAAGGTATCATAGGAAGTACCGTCACTTGACAGGTAGCTTCCGAATGTTCATTTCCCGGAAGACGGACACGGAATGTATAAGTCCCGGAAGGAAGTCCATAATAAGAAACCTCGTTCTGTGCTGCCAATAGTTTCCAGTCTTTATCAACCCCTTCCAACTGATATTCATACAGCAAGGCAGAAGGCAGTCCGTAGGCAAAATCCGTAAAACAGAAAGTAAGATTATTCTGATTATATTTCAAAGACGAACCGGTAAAAGAAACACCATTAGCCAATATATCTGTAAATACTATCGGACGCGCCTTACCACGTACTTCATCCACACGCTTCGGGTCAACGTAAATCAATCCTTTGGTATTGCCGAACCATAGTATTCCTTTATTGTCTTTATAGGCAGCTCCGTTGGTAAATGTTGGTCCGGGCACTCCATCGTTGAAAGTGAAAGCGTCATACTCTTCGCCTTCTTTCTTTATACGCAGCAAACCGTCATTACAGCCTACCCACAACCAACCTTGATTATCCTCTACAATCGCCATCAGAGAATTGTCGGGAAGCGTGGAAAATACAGACTGATTATAGAAGCGGTCCATTGTCAGCGTAGACGTAAACAAACTCCCTTTCTCACGGATAAAATAAAGGTTATGTTCGGAATCTTCATAAATCGTTCGAACTTTGTCTTTATTCACGAATCCTTCAGGAAAAACATTGGAACGCAAGTTCTGGGAAGCCGGGTCATAAATACACATACCGGTTTCAGTGGCAATCCATCCTTTACCGGTAGAATCAAAACTGACCTCATACACGTTGCCCTCTGGCAGTTGAGAATTGGCACTGGTAAAGTGCTTTATCTGTTTTGTCTGCCCATTATAGTTGAATAGTCCCTGTGAGGTTCCTATCCAGAGATTTCCCTTTGTATCCGGTTTCACACAGAAGATATGTCCTTTTTGAAAAAGCTCCGTATCACTTTGGGAGAAATATTTTAGCGATAACGTCTCCGGATTCAATACCATCATGCCGCCCCCATAGGTACCTATATAATATTCTCCTTGATAGAAGCTGATTGTCAGTATCAAATCCGAGGTCAGGACAGGTTTTACAAAACTCTTGACCATTCCGGTAGCCTCATTTATATAGAACAAGCCGTCACGCGAACCGATAACTTTCTCCTGCCCTCTGCTTATGAAAGAACGGATAGAGAGGTTTGCCGAATTAAACAAAGGTGGATAGGCATACGTACGGAAAAGACCGTTCTGGTAGAGTGAATAATCCAAGCCTGCCTGAAAATGCCCTACCCAAACGGCACCCCTGTCATCTACGAGTAAGGAGTAGACAGAATTACTGCGAATCCCTTCCTTATCACTTACATCATGGTAGAAACGACGCGTCACCTGCTGTTTTTTATGTGAAAGAAAATGGACGCCATTGCCATCGGTAGCTATATAGACGGTTTCTTTTCCATCACTGGAAATGTCGGAAATAACATCGCATCCTAAAGATATCGTATGAGAAAACGTCTTCTTTTTCATATCAAAACGTACTACTCCCTGGCTCATTGTCCCCAAGTAGAGCGTTTCCCCGATACGGGTGAGGCAACGGAAATAATCGGCTTCGGGCACATTCTCCTGAAAATGCCAGGAATCAA
>OGZM01001217.1_pt1 | contig 22986 bp, 21 predicted proteins | sample 1576821 | NCBI WGS metagenome assembly OGZM01 (sample SAMEA3541491, study PRJEB24748) | human gut metagenome | biome: human gut; feature: human-associated habitat; material: faeces | place: China | collected 2012
AGAAGTAAATACGCTTATTATCAAAAATAAAATTAATAATAATTTTTTCATCAATTTCCCCCTAGTTCATAATCCTTTACAATTTTATTTTTTTATTATAATAAAACTTATCTTTTTGGTCATGAATTTTTACTGTAATCTCTTTGCCAGATAAATCAGGAAGAGAGACCAAAGACACCCCAATATCTTTTTTACCTTTTCTGCTTGAGTTTCCTAAACTTCCTTTTGTTAAAACCTCTCCCTTATTATCTTCAATAATATATCTGAATTTTAAAGATGTATTCCCTTCAGAAACAGCAGTTCCCAAAAGAGTAAGTACTTTATTTTTATAGTTTACTTTAACATTTTCTAAATTTCCTTTTAAATTCTCTTCACCTACATGTCCATAAATACTTATTCCAAGTTCTGTTAATACTGAAATATTAGTTGTACTGTTTTCATTATTTCTTTTTTCTCCTTCTGTTTTAATTTCAGGAGGAACTTCTCTGAAAACAATATAACTTTTATGTTCTCCATCTTCCAAATCTTTTCCAGGTTTCACTCTGAATCTTACCACCTGTTTTGCTCCAGGCTTAATGGCAACTGTTTTGGGAAACACTGCTATATTTGAATTTAAATTATATTTTTCTCCAAACTCTTTATCCTCTTCAAAATATGTTTCTATTCTTAAAGGTTTAGATGTATTATTAATTACATAAACCTCGTTTGTTGCTGTTTTATTGATATCAAGCTCAAATCTTGTGGGAGCAACTGAAAAGTTAGCAGCATACGACAGAATTGATACTATCAGCATAGTTAAAAACAGATAAATTTTTCTCATTTTTTCTCTCCTCTATTATAATGAAACAAGAGTCTAAGTATATCCCAGACTCTCATTTAGTTTATTTTTAATTTTATTTTTCTTGTAAAATATTACTCATACATTGCTCTTACATGAATCTGCCCGTTATATACTCCAGGTTTCTGATTTTGTGCTGCAGTAATTCTACCTGTAACAGCAAAATTTCTTTCTCCTGTGCTGCCTAAGCTTACCACTCCTGTGTCTTCAATTCCTGCATCGCCTTGCACTGCATCATTATTAAACATTGTTGTTTGCGAAATCATTTTTTCATTTTCTGCTGTTCCATTTCCTGTTGTTAATTCAACATTACGCAGTTCTTTTGATCCTTTATAATTACTGTATCCTTCCGCTTCTGATGTTTTAAGTTCGATTTTTACTCTTTCGCCAGGTGTTCCTGTAATTTTTACACTTCCAAGTTTTTCAGCATATTCTATTGTTTGTCCAGGAATCATCATTCCATAATCTAATGGCGTAGTTTCCATTTTTAATGGCTGAACTACTTTTGCTTTTACTTCTACTATTCCTTCTGCTGCATCTACTGATGCAAATACTGATGCTGATAAAATTAATGCTCCTATTAATAATAATCCTTTTTTCATAATTTCCCTCCAAATTTATTCTAAATATTTTATTTTTTTAATAAAAAAAGCAACTGGAATCTAATTCTATAACAATTAGATTCTAGTTGCAACTGGCTGCCATTTTAAAGGCCCTATAGCTTTGTGTCATAACATTTCTGTTATTTTACCAATATTTAAGTTTCTATAAGGTTTACTACTTTGGTATTTTATCATAAGATTTTTTTCTTGTCAATATTAATTTTATAAAGTTAAAATAAAAAATCCACATAAGCATAATTATCTGCGAAGTTTCCATTTTTTGGCAGTTCCCTGCTATTTCTTTTGCCAAAGAAGCATATTATTTTCAAAAATAATATCTAACAATTCTTTATTACGCAGCCATGCCAGATAAGAACGGATTGTACTTCCCACTAAAACATACTGCTCAAAGTTCATTTTCAATCCGAAATTATCAAAAACATTCTGAAGTATTTTTTCAAAATAAATTGGTTTTTCACACAATGATAAAATATACTCTGCAATCTCATTTACCTTATCAATATTTTTTTGTGCCAATTGACAAATATCTGTTGTTTCTTCTGCATGAGAAGGAATAAACAATCCGGCTTTCATCTCTTTCACACGCTCTAATGTATTAATATATGCTTCCACGTCATAAATAAAACTAATCTGATATTTATTCAGTGTACTTTCACTGGATAAACAGTCAGCCAGAAAAACAACATCATCTGAAGTTTTAAAACCAACCATATCAAAAAAATGCCCCGGAAGAGAAATCATCTCTATCCCTGACGGAATATTGCTCTCTGTTAAATATTCTGCATTACTTTCCTTTGCAAGAAGAAATTTATGTCTCAAATCTGCAGGTGGAAAACCGCCGTATAAGAAAGCTGTTTCAAGAATTGGAGTTTTTGTAATCTGACAATCTATGCCAGGTGCTAATATTTTACATCCAGTCTGTCCCTGTAAATATTTATTTCCTCCAATGTGATCTGCATTGGCATGAGTATTAAGAATCGCTTTTAATTTCCACTTATTTTTATCTAAAATCTGTCTTATTCTTCTTCCGGCATCTTTATCATTGCCGCTGTCAATTAGATATACTTCATCCTCATTCTTCAAATAAAAGCCTATATTTGTCGGTCCTGCAAGATAATATGTATGCTCGCCGACTTGTTTTAGTTCTGCCATTGTATCTCCTTTTAATCAACTAAGTTGAACTGTGTGACTTAGTCTATTTATTCTTATCAATTATATATTCTAGTATATCATATACAAATTAAAAATAATATTTAAACTAATTAATTATCTAAAATGTATTTTCATTATCCTATCACATGTTAATAATGCAGCATGAATAAAAAAATCCATATAGATAAATTTATCTACATGGAATTAATTTTTTGGTGGAGATGGGGCACAACACTCTTTAGCCATGTCTGTTACTCTGCCAAAACCTTATAGTAAAGGGAACTAACAAATTCAGTTCCCTTTATTTATATTTTTTCATAAACTATTTTTACTTTCTTTTTATAAAAAGCTATTCCTAAGCCCAAGATATTCTCTGTACCATTTTTCTTCATTTCCAGAGTATACTCTTTATCTTTTATCTGCTCCAAGCCTTCTTTTGCTTTTTCTTCTAATTTATTTTCTGAATCAGCTACTTTAAATTCAAAAATATATCCTGCTTTATTTTTAATTACAGGCTCTATTTTTAAATCGTATCTTCCGTTTCCACTCTCTCTGTTTGATGATACATGATAATTACCATCAAGTGAAAGAATCATTCCAAGAATTAAATTATGATAAAACTTTTCCTCGCTTTTATCACTGTCATGATAGCTCATAGAAATAGTAAGAATATCTTGAAGATGTTTCTCATACTCAGCTATATCTTCCTTTATAAGCCCGTCTATCATTTTTTTAAAGGAACTCATATTCCCCAAAAATTTATCTATGAAAGATTTTTTGAAAAATGTTTTTATCTCTTCATTAGGAATACTTAATCTGTATAAATCCATATCCAACTTTTCTTCAACGGTTAAGTAACCACTATATAATAGTAACTGCCATACTTCCTGTGGATTTGTAATTACATCAAGGTTTGAATGTTTATCTATTATTTTTTCGATATTCTCATTATTAAATACACTTTTCAGTTCATCAAAAAGATTTGTGCTTGCATTTTTTAGTAGGTCGTTAATAAAATAGTTATTTGAAGTATTAACCCAATATGCCTCTATCTCTTTTCTTGAAAGATAATTTAATATTGACCATGGATTATATACTTCCGATTTCCCAATCTTATATCCATCATACCATAATTTTATTTTATTTATATCGTTTTCAAGTCCATAACAATCTAAAGCCTCTTTAACTTCTTTTTCTGTAAGACCAAAATATTCTGAATACTGGTTATCTAATATTGTATAAACAGCAAGATTATTCAGACCTGAAAAAATTCCTTCTTTGGCAATTCTTAAAATTCCTGTCATGATTCCAGCTTTAAGAGAATTATTATCTTTTAACCCTGCACTATACATTCCTCTAAATAAATCCATAGCCTCATTATAATATCCATTTTCATAAGAAGAAACGATAGGAGTATCATATTCATCTATTAATAAAACTACTTCTTTTTTATAATATCTATATAAAATATCTGATAAAAATTTTAAAGACAGTTTCAATTCTTCGTAACTTGCATTTTGTGTAGCATACTTCATAAATACAGGGTAATCAAACTCATCTAACTCTTTTACAATTTCTCTATATTCCTTGAATAAAGTTGCAATAAGTATTCCGACAGCTTCTAAACAGCCATTCCAATTTTTCTGTTTAATATCTTTAAAGGAGATGAATATTACAGGATACTTTCCTTGTTCCTCTATATATTCTGACTTTTCTATATCAAGATTATTAAATAATTCTCTATTTTCTTCTGCATTTTTAACATCAAAAAAATATTTCAGCATAGACATGTTAAGTGTTTTTCCAAATCTTCTCGGGCGAGTAAATAGTTTAACAGCTGATTTATCTTCTAAAATCTCTTTAATAAGGTTAGTTTTATCAATATAATAATTATCTTCTCTTAGCAATGTTTTAAAATCATTTACTCCAAGAGCTACTCCTTTTTTCTTAAACATTCCTATACCTCACTTTCTTTTTATATCTGTATGTATAGTATATCATATACAAATTAAAAATAATATTTAAACTAATTAATTATCTAAAATGTATTTTCATTATCCTATCACATGTTAATAATGCAGCATGAATAAAAAAATCCATATAGATAAATTTATCTACATGGAATTAATTTTTTGGTGGAGACGACGGGAATCGAACCCGTGTCCAAAACAGAAAGCACCATAAGCTTCTACAAGTTTATTCTGTGATTAATCTCGTACTACCCAACTACACAGACATAGACAGATAATACCAGTCTTTTAAATGTCCTCAAAACATCAAGACTCTGCTTTGAGTAATCCGTAAATTAGGTTATACCCCTTGGAATTCTCTTAACGGCCTTGAGAAAACCGGAGCAGCTGACTTAATTAAGCAGCTAAAGCGTATTCGTTGTTTCCATCTAAACGATGAGTTGACCTCTCACAGCGGTCAGCCTGACCTGCTACCTATGACCTCTCAGCCCTGTCGAAACCTTTGCGTCCCCATTATTCAATTTTTATGTTGCATTACATTATAGCACTTCTTTAATATTTTATCAATAGTTCTGTATATTTTATTATCTTATTTTCATCATTCTGTCCATATCTCTCTGCTGATCCTTTTTAGCAATGCTTTCTCTCTTGTCATAGTTTTTCTTACCTCTTCCAAGAGCAATATCAACCTTTACATATCCTTTAGAAAGATGAACATTAAGAGGAACTATTGTATATCCTTTCTGAGTAACTTTTTCATGAAATTTTTTTATCTCTTTTCTGTTAAGAAGAAGTTTTCTTACTCTCTTTTCTTCAGGATTATAAACACTTCCATACTGCCACGGAACAATAGACATTCCCATAATAAATACTTCATTATTTATTATTCTTACAAATGCCTCTTTAATGCTTACTTTTCCTGCTTTTGCAGATTTTACTTCACTTCCTACAAGCTCTATTCCCGCTTCAATGGTATCTTCCACAAAATAATCAAAATATGCTTTTTTATTATTTGCTAATATCATATTTCCTCCAACAATCTATTAAAAAGGTGAAGAAAAAACCAACAGCAAAAGCTGCTGACTTTTTCTCACTCCCCTGCCAAGGCTTTTTTATTTTCTAAGTTCTGTCATAAACTCTTCTGTATATGGAGCTACTTCCACTTCAAGCACTGCCATATCTGCCCTTACCACTATTACATCTAATTTCTCTCCAAGATTATACACTGCTCCGCTGTCCTTGTCCACCATTGTGTAATTTATCTCGTCAAACTCATAATAGTGAGGAGAATTTGTCACATCCCACATACATTCAACAAGCTCTTCTGTTTCAATAAATACTTTTCTGTTGCTGAAACCTGTGATAGTTCCCTTGAAAACTTCTCCGACTTTATCAAGCATATATTCAACAACTTTGATTTTTACACTGTCATCTTCCGCTTTCATTGCATCTCTTTCTGTTTTAGAGATTGCAGTACATATTGTTCCAAGAGTTTTTTCCAATTTTTCTATATATTTCTGTTTTGGATATCCGTGAAGAACAGAACCTAAAATTCTGTGAATCATAAGGTCTGCATATCTTCTTATAGGAGAAGTAAAGTGAGTGTAATAACTTGATGCAAGCCCGAAGTGTCCCACATTTTCAGGTGAATATCTTGCCTGTTTAAGTGCCATAAGTATCATCTTATGCACTATCATACTTATTCCTTTTTCCTTTGAATCTTCAATTATTGACTGGAATTTCTTAGGATGAATTCCCTCTGCTGAATGAATTCTATAACCGAATTTTCCAAGCACATCATTAAGAGCCTCTATTCTCTCGCTGTCTGGTTTTTCATGTGTTCTGTAAATACTTGGTATCTCAAGCCAGAAAAGTTTTTCTGCAACAGCCTCATTTGCCTCAATCATAAAATCCTCTATTACTTTTTCAGCCTCTCCTCTGTCTCTTCTCTTCAGATACTCAACTTTTTTATTTTCATCAAGAACAACCTGGATTTCAGGAAGTTCAAAATCTATACTTCCTCTTTTATATTTTATATCTCTTATTATTTTAGAAAGTTCAAGCATAGTAAAGCACATATCTTTTATGCTTTCATATTGTTTTGTAACCTCTTCATCTCCGTTAAAAATCTTATTTACATTATCATATGTCATACGATAAACTGTTTTTATAACAGACTTATAAGTATCAGCAGAAACAACTTTTCCTTCAGGAGTTATTTCCATATCACATGTAAATGTAAGTTTATCTTCGTTAGGATTTAAAGAGCATATTCCGTTTGAAATCTCTTTAGGGAGCATTGGAAGAACTCTGTCAACAAGATATACTGAGTTTCCTCTTCTTAATGCCTCTTTGTCAAGTTCTGAACCTTCTTTTACATAGTGGCTTACATCAGCAATACTTACTATCAGTCTATAGTTTCCGTTTCCAAGTTTTTCAACATAAACAGCATCATCTAAATCTTTTGCATCTGCTCCGTCAATAGTAATGATAGAAAGATCTCTTAAATCTCTTCTTCCTTCCCACTCTTTTGCTGATATTTCAGTACTGATATTTCTTGCCTCTCTTATAACTTCATCAGGAAACTTTTCATTAAGCCCTGCTTTTTTTATAAGAGCCTCTATCATAACATCACTGTCAAGAGGGTTTCCAAGTTTTTCAATAATCTGTCCCTCTGGTTTTCTTGTTTTATCTCCCCAAAAGTCTACCTTAACAAGAACTAATTCTCCGTCCTTTGCCATTGGCAGATATCTCTTAGGAATATATATATCCTGTCCAAAAGAGTGTGTTGGAGTAACAAAACCAAAACTTTCTCTTTTGCTTAAAATTCCTATTACTTCATCACTTTCTCTTTTCAGAATACGTTCTACAACTCCCTCTTTCTTTCCGCTTCTAAAGTCAGTATTAGTTATTCTTGCAAGAACTGTATCCCCATGGAAAGCTCCGTTAAAATCTCTTCTGGAAATAAAAATTCCCTCTGTTTCTGTATCAACAAAAGCAAATCTGTTTTTCACAACAGAAAATACTCCTTTTACCATTCCCACATTTTCAGGAATATTGTATCTTCCTTTATTATTTTTTACCAATTCACCGGCTGTAACCCACGAATCAACTATTTCTCTGTTATCTTTTTTAAATTTAGGAGACCAGCTTAAAACAGCGTAAATTTCATCAAGAGTTAAAGATTTCTTTTTATCTCTTATGTATTCTTTTATTTTTGCTAAATCTTTTTCTATGTTCATATTCATCTCCTTTTTTGAACTATTTCTTTAATAAATTATCTCTCATTTTTACTGTATCTGTATGTATTATACCACCTTTTTCTGTTAAATAATCTATTTTTCTGCTTACTTCCATAATTATTCCTGCATCTAAATCTCTGAAAGTTTCCTCTCTTATTTCATCAACACAGGGATAATTTCTTCCCAACTCTATTGCATCTCCAATATACACTATTTTTTCAAGAACGCTCATATTCTCTCTTCCAATAGTATGATATTTTATTGCATTTAAAATATCCTCATCTTTTATGCCGAACTCTTTTTCTGCTGCCATTGCTCCTGCAAAACCGTGAAGAATTTCTGAAAGAGTTTCATAACCTTTTACTTCAGGAACATCTTTACACATCTCTTTCAATATTTTGACGTCAGTTTCCTTCATATAGTCATGTAAAAGAGCAGCTGTTCTCGCTTTTTCAATATCAGCACCGTATTTTTCAGCAAGTTTCACACACATCTCTTCCACACCAAGCACATGCTTAAATCTTTTTTCTGAAAGTCTGTTTTTTACCTTCTCTCTTATTTCATCTATTTTCATTTTATTTCACCTAAATATTTTTTCTGTATGTATAATCTCTCATAAGGTTTGCATATTTCACTTTCTCAAGGTCTGCATTGTTTATTAAAAATCTTACACTTTCAATTCCATTTATATTTGTAAGAGTATTTACAAAAGAATAAATGACAAGAAGTTCTGTTTTTGCATCTTTTATATTTTCAAAAGTTCTCTCAGGAATATCCAGATATATTTTTTTATCTACAACATAATAAGTTACATCTTTTAAGTCTATTTCAGGAATAATATTCTCACTTTCCATTTTTTTAATAACTTCTGTAATAGTAGCTGTTAAAAGTTCATCTTTTGTTTTTACTTTAGGAATTTCTATTTCCATATTTTCAACAGCCTGATTGTGAGGATAGAAAATATATATCTTATCTTTTAACCCTTTTGGCTTTTCATCTGCTCTTGTAAACACAACATCAGGATTCTTTGCTCTCTCTTCCATTCTGTAATGAACAAATCCAAGAACAATTACCATTATCCACATTACAGCATTCCTTATATATGTTTTTTTCTTTTTTATGCTCTGCTCTCTTAATTTTTCTTCCTGTGTTTTTTCTATTTTTTTATTTTCCATTTTTCTCTCCTGATTTTTAAATTAATAGAAATATTTTCTTACATGCTCTGCTATTTTTCCTGCCATTATCTTTTGATTAGTTTTGTTTGTCATTTTTCTGTGGTCTTCCGGATTTCTTATAAATCCAAGCTCAATAAGCATACCCGGACTGCTTATTCCTCTAAGAACAGCAAAGTTTGCTCCGTGAATACCTCTGTCTTTCATTTTCATTCTTGAAGACATATCTTTGTTAAGAACTTCTGCCAGTTTTATTGATTTTTCCTGATTTTTGTTATATGCTATCTCTCCCATAATCTGAACTATGCTTCCTGTATCCTCACCGTATTTTGCACCAACACTGTTTTCAAAATCTGCTATTCTTTCTGCATATGGTGATGATTTTTTAGAAAAATAGAATATTTCCATTCCACTCAGCTTTGAGTTTTCTGCTGAGTTGATATGTATGCTGATAAACAGATCTGCTCTCACTCCATTTGAAATTTTACTTCTGTTTGTCAGAGTAATAAATTCATCTGTATCTCTTGTCATAACAACATTAAAATCTTTTTTAAGTTCATCCCTAAGATATTTTCCCACAGCAAGAGCTATATCTTTTTCTTTCGTACCGTTTATTCCAATAGCTCCAGGGTCTTTTCCTCCATGTCCCGGGTCAATTACAACTGTATACTGTTTGTTCTGAGCATCTTTAGAAAGGTTTACCACAAGTCTGTTGGGATTTTTCCATAAAGAAACTTTGTGAAATATATTTTTATTAAGAGTGATAAAATATCCGCTGGAGTTCCCGTAATCCACTCTCTGAATTTTATCTACATATCTGCTTAATTCATTTTTAACATTTTTATCACGAGAGATACCTGTATCTCCTATATCCAGAAACAAAAGTCTGTTATATTCGTCATAATCAACTGTATAAACAGGCTTGTCCTCTGTTAAATCAAAAACAACCTGAGGAGGATATTTATTGAATCTTACTTTCTCCACATTAGAACTGAATGATAACACTGTCATTAACAAAAACAGCATAACCGTAAGTATTTTTTTGTACATTCTTTTTTCTCCTCCTGATTTTTATTTAGAATTATAAAAAAGAGGACAACGTCAGATAGAATATTTCGGCTGTCCTCTTTGATTATTCAACTATTTTAAAACTACAGCTACTGCTGATTTTCTTATTGTAAGGTGAACACCTTTATCTACTCTTATTTGGATATAATCTTCCTCAACAGATGATATAGTTCCTTTTATTCCACCGATAGTAACTATTTCATCTCCTTCTTTCATAGAATCAAACATCTCTTTTTGTTTCTTTTGTTTTTTCTTGTTTGGTAAAATCATAAAGAAATATATAACTGCAATCCAAACAGCTATCATTATAAATGTTCCATATTTTGCGAATATTTCGTTCATCCCTTTTTTTCCTCCTAGAAATTTTATGCTTATTCAACTGATAGTATATCATATACAGCTAATTTTTTCAATGTTTGATTAGTTTCTGAAGATATCTTTCAGCTTATCAAAAAAACTTTTGTTCATTTTATAATTTTTTTCTTTCAGACTTTCGTCAAATTTTCTTAAAAGCTCCTGTTGTGTGTCATTCAAATTAGTAGGAACTTCTATTATAATTTTTACAAGCTGATCTCCGCCGCTGTAGCTTCTAGGATTGTTTATTCCCTCTCCTTTAAGTCTGAACACTTTTCCATTTTGAGTTCCTGCAGGAATTTTTATACTTTTCTTACCGTTCAGTGTAGGAATTTCCACATCTCCTCCAAGAGCTGCTTTAGCAAAAGTAATAGGTACTTCACAGATTATATCGTTACCGTTTCTTATAAAGAAATCATGTTCTTTAACATGGATAAAGATATATAAATCTCCGTTTGGTCCTCCCTCTGTACTTGCATCTCCCATTCCGGCAAGTCTTAATCTTTGTCCGTTTTCTATACCAACAGGTATTTTAATTTTCTTAGTAACAGTTTCTCTTTCAACACCTGTTCCATTACATTTTTTACATTTCTTTTCAGGGATTTTTCCTTTTCCTTTACATTTATCACACTCTTCAAAGCTTTGGAAATCTCCGAATACAGTTCTTTGTGTTACTTTTATTTTTCCTGAACCATTACATTTATCACATGTTTTCATGCTGCTTCCAGGCTCTGCACCTGTACCGTTACATGTTGAACATTTTCCCTGCCTTCTGTAATTTATTTCTTTTTCAACACCTTTTGCCACTTCTTCAAGTGTAAGAGTGATATCATATCTTAAATCTGCTCCGGGCTCAGGTCCTCTTCTTCTTCCGCTTCCAAAAGGACTTCCTCCTCCACCGAAGAATGATGAGAAAATATCTTCAGCGTTTCCAAATCCTTCAAATCCGCCAAAGCCTCCTCCGTAGCCTCCGCCACCGCCGTTTTCAAATGCAGCGTGACCAAATCTGTCATATTTAGCTCTCTTGTCTGCATCAGAAAGAACCTGATAAGCCTCGTTTATCTCTTTGAATTTTTCTTCCGCTTCTTTTTTCTCTTTTTCTCCTGCATTGCTGAATTTATCCGGATGATATTTCATTGCCAGTTTTCTGTATGCTTTTTTAATGTCATTTTCGCTGGCAGTTTTCTCTATCCCTAAAAGATCATAATAATCTTTTTTTTCCATTTTTATTCCTCCAAGTTTCTAAATTTTCCCTTTAAAAAATAGTTATCTCTATAGCTTTTTTATATGTTTCTTTTCCTGATAACTTTTCTATTCCTGTTTTTTCTTCAAGCTTTCCAGAGCAGTTATCAAAATCTGTTATTCCGTCCCATGGTTCAAAACATATAAATTCAGCTCCCGGCATATTCCAGAAAGCCATATATCTAAAGCCTTCATAGTTAAATCCTATTTTTCTGCTATTTTTCACGTTCTTTAAGTATACAACTTTTGAGTTAGTTTTTTCAAGTACAACTGCATCATTTTCAAATATATTTTCATGAAGTTTAAGAATTTTTCCGTTAAATACTTCTATGCTTTTTCCATGTGCAACAAGTGCATTTTCTAAAATCTTAGAATTTCCTGTTTCTTCTTTTTCAAATTCTAAATAATAATCTGAGAAATCCACTCCGTTTCCTACAGGCATAGAGATTGCAGGATGTGCTCCTAAAGAAAAGTACATATCTTTTTCTCCAAGATTTTCAACTCTGTATTCAAGTCTTACTTTTTTTCCTTCAAGAATATATTTCATATATAATTTAAAATCAAAAGGATAAACTTTTTTAGTTTCTTCATTTGATGAAAACATAAACTCTACAAAGTTTTCTCCTTCACCTATAATTTCATGCTCATAATCTCTTGCAAATCCATGTCTTGTTTTAAGTTCATAAGTTTTATTATCATAGATATATTTACCATCTTTTAATACTCCAACAAAAGGAAAAAGCACAGGTGAAGATTTTGCCCAAAATTTTGGATCTCTCTGCCAAATATACTCCTCATTTGTTTTTAAATCTTTTATTCCTGCAAGTTCTGCTCCGTGAGTTAATACTTTTACTTCCAATTCGTCATTTTTTAATACATATTCCATCTGCAGTCTCCTTTTACCCTTTATTTTAATATTTTTTATATTTTCCAGTAAATTTTCTCTATATAAACTAATTGGGAATAGAGGATTGCTCTATTCCCAATTAAATTTTATAACTTAACTGTTATTAGTCTACTATTTCAGCGTCCTCTATGTCATCATCTTTTTTAGCGTTATCTGCAGAACCTTGTTGACCTGCTGCACCAGCTTGTTGTTTTGCCTGAGCTTCTTTGTAAACTTCTTCAGCTAGTTTTTGTGCAGCTTTTGATAGTTTTTCAATTGCTGCTTCTATTGCTGCTTTGTCTTCTTTATCTTTAACTTGTTTTAATTCTTCTAAAGCTGCTTCTATTGCTTTCTTTTCTTCTTCTGTTACTTTTCCAGAATGATCTTTTAATGTGTTTTCAGTAGAAGCTATTAACATATCTGCTTTGTTTCTTGTTTCTACTAATTCTTTGAATTTTTTATCTTCAGCTTCGTTAGCTTCAGCATCTTTTTTCATTTTTTCAATCTCTTCTGCTGATAAGTTTGTAGAACCAGAAATTGTTACTGTATTTTCTTTTCCTGTTCCTAAATCTTTAGCTGATACGTGAACGATTCCGTTTGCGTCAATGTCAAATGTAACTTCGATTTGAGGGATTCCTCTTGGAGCTGCTGGAATTCCTTCAAGGTTAAATTCTCCTAATTTATGGTTGTCAGCTGCTTTTGCTCTTTCACCTTGTAATACGTTGATAGTAACTGCCGGCTGATTATCTACTGCTGTTGAGAATACTTGAGATTTTTTAACTGGGATAGTTGTATTTTTCTCTATGATTCTTGTGCAAACTCCTCCAAGAGTTTCAATTCCTAATGATAATGGAGTAACGTCTAGTAATAATACATCTTTAACGTCTCCCATTAAAACTCCACCTTGAATTGCTGCTCCTGCTGCAACTACTTCGTCTGGGTTGATTCCTTTGTTAGGTTTTTTACCAAAGTAAGATTCTACCCACTCTTGAACTGAAAGCATTCTTGTTGATCCTCCAACTAATAATACTTCATCAATATCTGAAGGAGATAATCCTGCATCGCTAAGAGCTGTTCTTGTAGGTCCTTGAGTTGCTTCAACTAAGTCTTTTGTTAAGTCGTTGAATTTTGCTCTTGTTAATTTCATTTCTAAGTGTTTAGGTCCTGTTGCATCCATTGTGATGAATGGTAAAGAGATTTGCGCTTCCATCATTGTAGATAATTCTTTTTTAGCTTTTTCAGCTGCATCTTTTAATCTTTGGTAAGCCATTTTGTCGTTTGATAAGTCGATTCCTTGTTCTTTTTTGAACTCAGCTACTAACCATTCAATAATTTTAGCGTCAAAATCATCTCCACCTAAGTGGTTGTTTCCTGCTGTTGCAAGAACTTCAATAACTCCGTCTGCTATTTCAAGGATTGATACGTCAAATGTACCTCCTCCTAAGTCAAATACTAATACTTTTTCCTCTTTGTTTTTGTCTAGTCCGTAAGCAAGAGCTGCTGCTGTTGGTTCGTTTATAATTCTTTTTACTTCAAGTCCTGCAATTGCTCCGGCATCTTTTGTTGCTTGTCTTTGAGCATCTGTAAAGTAAGCTGGTACAGTGATAACTGCCTCTTTTACTTCTTCTCCTAAATATGCTTCAGCATCTTTCTTTAATTTTTTAAGAATCATTGCTGATATTTCTTGTGGAGTATAATCTTTTCCATTGATGTGAGCTTTATAGTCAGATCCCATATGAGTTTTTATTGATAAAACTGTTGAGTTTGGATTTGTGATTGCTTGTCTTTTTGCAATCTCTCCAACTATAATTTCTCCATTGTCTTTTATATTTACAACTGATGGAGTTGTTCTAGCTCCCTCTGCATTTGTTATAATACTTGCAGATCCACCTTCCATGATTGATACACAAGAGTTTGTTGTTCCTAAGTCAATACCTATAATTTTTGCCATTATAATCTGCCTCCTAATTTATCCATAAAATTTTATTTTTTACTAAATTTAAATATATCTTTAAAACTACTTTTTACAAACTTTAACCATTGAGGGTCTGATAACCTTCCCCTTCATTTTGTAACCTTTTTGAAGTTCCATAATGATTTTGTTGTCATCATGTTCAGGGCTGTCCTCAACCATTACTGCCATATGTTCATGAGGATCAAACTCTGCATTTTCAGTAATAATTTCTTCAACACCTTCTGACTTCATTATATCTTTAAGATTTCCTAAAATTAACTCAACTCCTTTAACCAAACCATCAAAATCTTTTGTTTGTGATGATGATGCAACTGCTCTTTCAAGATTGTCCACTCCGTCAAGAAGTCTTGTGATAATTTTTTCTGATGCATATTTTCTAAGCTCTTCCATCTCTCTTTCTTTTCTCTTAGTAAAGTTTTGGAAGTCTGCCTGTTTTCTCATGTATGATTGTTTCCAATCTTCAAGTTCAGCCTTTAATTTTGCTATTTCCTCTTCTGCACCGGCAGTTTCAGATTTAACCTCTTCAGTTTCTAACACTTCCTCTTCAGGAGTTTCTAAATTTTCCTTTTCTAATTCCTCGTTTAATTTTTCTTTATCTTGTGCTGACATCTATTCAACTCCTTATTATTTTTTCTTATTTATTAAAAGCTTTTCGCTGTTTATTACTTTTTCAACTTCGTTGCTTACATATTGGATAAGTCCCATAGTTTTTGAATAAGGCATTCTCTTTGGACCAATTACTCCAATGACCCCTTTTGCATCTCCTTGTTTATATACAGAGTATACAAAACTGTAATCTTCAAGTCCTTTTATTGGAAGTTCATCTCCCAAAATTACATTTACCTGCCCTTCAACAATATCTCTGGAATTTACCATTTCCTCAAAAATATCTTTAACATCTTTTTTCTTATTGAATAACTCTAAAACATCTAAAACATCGCTGACATTTTTATCTTTAAATATGCTTGGAGAGTTATCTACAAATAATCTTCCTTCTATATCCTGATAAATCTCTTTTTCTATATCTGCATATTTTTGATAGTTTGTTTTTATAAAGCTTTCTATCTCATAGCTCTTTATACTATTAGTCTTGATTTTTTCGTTTAAAGTTTTAGATAACTTTTCAACTTCCTCTTTTGTGATGCTGTCTTCCAGTCTTATTTTCTTAGTTACAACGCTTAAATCTTCTGTAACTATTATTGCCAGAATTATATAGTCATCTATGTGAACAAGCTCTATCTTTCTTATTCTTTCTTTTCTGTAATCAGGTTCAATTACAATTGATGCATAGTTTGTAAGTCTTGAAAGAAGAGAAGATGTCTGTTGAAGTATGCTGTCAAGTTCATTGACTTTTTTTTCATACTCAATATTTATTCTGTTCTTTTCCTCTCTGGAAAGCTTTTCTATTTTCAAAAGCTCACTTAAGTAATATTTATAACCTAAATCTGTAGGAATTCTTCCGGAAGATGAATGGGTTTTCTCAATGAATCCTCTGTCTTCCAAATCAGACATTACATTTCTTATTGTTGCTGATGATAAATCTATGCTGTATTTTTTTACCAGAGTTCTCGAACCTATTGTTTCTCCATATCTCAGATAAAAATCTATTATCGCATTTAATACTAACTTTTCTCTGTCTGTTAACATATCCGTTTCATCCTCCTGTTAGCACTCGTCTAACTAGATTGCTAACCACAAACATACTTTACTATACTTTTTATTTTTTGTCAATATTTTTTTAGCCACTTTTTTATATGAGTGCTAAAATTTTTTTAAAATAAAAAAAACTGCATTCTCTGTCTCAGCTGTGTGAGATTTTGAATGCAGCTTAAATTTTTTATGATTATTTTTTTATTATTTATGGAATATGTTAAGCATCGCCACCATTACTTTTTTTAGGTTGAACTTTTTTTCATTTTCACCGTTCAGATATTTTATTGTAAATCCTGTATAACCATAGATTATAGAGATAACAGGGTTAATCAGATTTAAGAAACAATATGGTACATATATCCAAGGTGCAATTCCAAGAGCAGCTATCATATAAGCTCCGCAGCTGTTCCATGGGAATAGTGGTGATGTAAGTGTTCCGGAATCTTCAAGAACTCTTGAAAGAGTTACCGGATGAAGATTTCTTTTTGCATATGCATCTTTAAATATTCTTCCTGTAATAACAATAGAAAGATACTGCTCAGCAGCAAGTGCATTTGATGCAATAGCTGTAAGAATTGTTGCAAGAATAAGACTTCCTGTTGATTTTGCAAGTCCCAGTATTTTGTTTGCAATAGCATTAAGCATTCCTGCTCTTTCCATTACTCCGCCAAAGAATAAAGCACATATAATAAGCGCTACTGTCCACATCATGCTGTTCATTCCGCCTCTTGTAAGAAGTTCATCAACAACTGTATTTCCTGAATTAGAAACATATCCTATTTGAAGAGATGTTATGAAATCCTTAAGAGATGTTTTCTGGAATATCATAGCAGCAGCTCCTCCTATTAAACTTCCACAGAAAAGTCCCGGAATAGCAGGAACTTTTTTAACCACAAGAGTGATAGTTATAACAGGAACTATAAACAATACAGGACTTATATAAAACTCTTCCTGAAGAGTTCCAAGTATTGAATTAAGTGTTACAGCGTCTATATCTGATCCTGAATATCTGCTTCCGATTATGCAGAATAAAACCATTGTTATTGCAAAACTTGGAATAGTTGTTGCAAGCATTGCTCTTATATGTTCAAAAAGATTTGAACCAGCCATTGCCGGAGCAAGGTTTGTTGTATCTGAAAGAGGAGAAAGCTTATCTCCCATATATGCACCTGAAATTATTGCTCCTGCTGTTATTTGAGGAGGAATTCCAAGTCCTGTTCCAACTCCCATAAGAGCAATTCCGATTGTTGCTGCTGTACTCCAAGAACTTCCTGTTGCAAGTGCAACTATTAATGATAAAATAAGTGCTGCAGGAAGAAATATTCCCGGAGAAATTATTTTTAATCCATAAAATATCATAGTAGGAACAACACCTGAAATTATCCAGCTCCCTACAACCATACCAATAATAAGCAGAATTATAGCTGCTTCCATTGAAGATTTAATAGTGTTTAGAACACCTTCTAAAATATAATCCCATTTATATTTTAAAGAAAACATTGCAATACAAGCTGCAAGCATTCCTGAAATCATAATAGGAATGTGAGGATCTGCATGGGTGTACCTTATCGTGTATGTAAGAGAACATATTAAAAATAATAATGGTATAAATGCGTGTATAAATTTTGTTTCTCTAACGTTTTCTGCTGCTTTGTTCATAAGATTACCTCCCTAAATCTCTAGAATATTAATTCCATGAATTAAATCCTAAATATCACCTCGTTATATTTTTTAATTTTTTAATAAAAAAACACCATTACATATAAGTGCAATGGTGTTGTTATAGACTGACTCTGTCCAGACCCCATAGCCCCCTCGAAAATTCTGTGACGAGGTTAGCATGAACATAAAAACATTGTTCATAAAGTGGGTCCCCCGCTTTTTTATTAAGTATAATAGTAAAATTATATAATAAAACTAAGCGATTTATATTCGTTGTTTCTTAGGTTATTATAATATAAAAAAAAAATATGTCAACAATAAATTTTTCAAAAAATTTTTTATTTGATTTTTCTCTTTTTTTAATATAAAAAAATCAGGGATTAAAAATATAATCCCTGAAAAAATTTTTTTATTTTTTAGTACATTTGTATTAAACAAGAGGACCTAGTTTTTCTCCTCCTAAAAGGTGAAAATGAATGTGGAATACTTCCTGTCCTCCATATTCGTTGCAGTTTGCAATAACTCTGTACCCCTCTTCTGCAATTCCCAAATCAGCAGCAATTTTTCCAATTGCAAGATAAACTTCACCAATAAGTTCTTTATCCTCTTCTTTGATATCGTTTATTGTAGGTATCTCTTTTTTAGGAACAACAAGAACGTGTACAGGTGCCTGAGGATTAATATCCTTAAAAGCTATAACTTTATCATTTTCAAAAACAATAGATGCAGGTATTTCTCTATTGATTATTTTTGTAAAAATAGTAGCCATTTTAAATTCCTCCCTGTTTTTAGTCTTCAAGCATTGCTATTCTCTGGCTGTGTCTTCCTCCTTGGAATTCAGTAGCTAAGAATGTATCAACTATTTCAAGAGCAAGAACATCTCCTATCATTCTTGCACCCATAGCAAGAACGTTTGCATCATTGTGCTCTCTTGTAAGTCTTGCCATAGTTGTGTTTGTGCAAAGCCCGGCTCTTACACCTTTAACTTTGTTTGCAGCAATAGAAATTCCTATTCCTGTTCCGCAGATAACGATTCCAAAATCTGCCTCTTTGTTTACAACAGCGTTTCCTACTGCTTTTCCATAAACAGGATAGTTTACAGATTCTGTAGAATAACAACCTAAGTCTAATATTTCATATCCTTTTTCAGTAAGATGTTTTTTTACTTTTTCTTTTAACTCATAACCACCATGGTCACAACCTAAAGCTATTTTCATTATTCTCTCTCCTTAAAAATTTTATTATTATCAGATTTTAGTTTTTAAAAATTAGAAACCTTGGAATAAAGCTTCCCCTTTTTCAAGTTCTTTTTCAGTTGCCTCTCTTACTCCGGTAACTTCTATTTCAAATCTTACATCTTTTCCTGCAAATGGGTGATTTCCGTCAGCAGTAACAACATCGTCCTCTATTTTTGTGATAACAAAAGACTGCTCTGAACCATCATCAAGATCAGCTATAAAATCAAGTCCTTCATAGATATCGTCAAAATCTTCAAAATCTGCTTTGTCCATTTCCATTACTAAATCTTCATCATATTCTCCATATCCCTCTTCAGCAGTTAAAACTATTTCAGTTTTGTATCCTGCAGTTTTTCCTTCTAAATCTCCTTCAACTTTTGGAACGAAGTATCCAAATCCGTGGATATAGAAAAATGGTCCTACTTCTTTAGTATCCTCTAATAATTCGTTTGTTTTGTTATCATAAACTTTAAATTCAAGTGTTACAACTTTTCCTTCTTCAATTTTCATTTTTTCACCTCTTAAAAATTTTATTTATATCTAAAGCATAACATATATTTGTTTAAATTTCATCTTTTATTTTATATCCCATATTAAAAGCTGTGTTCTCCATGTTTTCTTTTGATGTGGCAATTTCCAAAAGCTTAAATCCCATACGCAGTGCTGATTCAGGATTTGCTGTTGTAAAAATATTGCCGTCCTGAACAATAGTTTTTTCTGTGGGAAGAGCTCCTGCTTTTTCAAGCTGGCTAAAATATCTCTTATTATCAAGCATATATGTTGTAGCTTTTTTCCCTTTCAGAATTCCTGCCTCTGCAAGAGCCAGAGCACCTGTACATATTCCAACAATAATTTTATTCTCATTATTAAATTCCTGTAAAAGTTTCTGGAACTCCTCTCTTTTTATGTCTTTGAAAAAACCGCTCATGCCAAACCCTCCGGGAATTATTATCCCGTCAAATTCCTTTGTGTCTATTTTATCTTGTTCAAAATCCAATTCTGTTTCTATGGAGATGTTCCAAGTAGCATTTACAAATTTTCCGTATGAAAGTGTTACAATCTCAATTTTTTCTTTTTTGTCCCCAACAATTTTGTTCCATCCAAAAATATCTATAAAAGGCGATATTTCAAGCATTTCAGAACCTGACGAAATAAACAAAAGAAACTTTTTCACTATTATTCCTCCAAACAAAAAAAATAAAGGTTGACTAAACTCTAAAAAAGCCCTACAATAATTTGCATTTACATTATAGCATAAATAAAAAAATTGATAAATATATCAAGATAATTAAGGAGGTAAGAATGGCAACTTTAAACCAAAATTTAACACCGTTGTTCACAGTATTGAAAGACGTGTATGTGAAAAGAAACATAGTTCCTTTCCACGTTCCCGGACATAAACAAGGACAGGGAGTCGATGAAGAATTTTTGGAGTTTATGGGAACCAACCCGTTTAAAATAGACGTAACTATTTTCAAAATGGTTGATGGTCTGCATCATCCTAAAAGCTGTATAAAAGAAGCTCAGGAACTTGCAGCTGATGCTTATGGAGTAAAGAAAAGTTTCTTTGCTGTGAATGGAACATCAGGAGCCATTCAAGCCATGATATTATCTGTTGTAAAATCCGGAGAAAAAATACTTGTTCCAAGAAATGTGCATAAATCAGTTTCAGCAGGAATTATCCTTTCAGGAGCTGTTCCTGTATATATGAACCCTGAAATAGATAACGAGCTTGGAATTGCTCACGGAGTAAGACCTGCTACTGTTGAAAAAATGCTTGAACAGCATTCAGATATTAAAGCAGTTTTAATTATAAACCCAACATATTACGGAGTAGCAACAGACATTCAAAAAATAGCAAACATAGTTCACAGCTATGATATCCCTCTAATCGTAGATGAGGCTCACGGACCACATCTTCATTTCCATGAAGACCTGCCTTTATCTGCTGTTGATGCAGGAGCAGATATCTGCTGTCAGAGCACACACAAAATTCTTGGAGCTATGACTCAAATGTCTCTTATCCATGTTAATTCAACAAGAGTTGATGCAAACAGAGTTCAGCAGATATTAAGTCTTTTACATACAACTTCTCCTTCATATCCTTTAATGGCATCTCTTGACTGTGCAAGAAGACAGATTGCTATTCATGGAAGAGAACTGCTTACAAGAACAATAGAACTTGCAAACTATTTAAGATCAGAAATAAATAAAATTCCGGGAATTCACTCTTTCGGTGCTGAAATTGTTGGAAGAGAGGGAATATTTGCTTTTGATCCTACAAAAATAACTATCTCTGCAAAAGGATTAGGAATTACAGGTTTCGAGCTTGAAACAATCCTTACAGACGACTATAACATTCAAATGGAATTATCTGATTTCTATAACGTTTTAGGACTTATCACTATAGGAGATACTCCAGACAGTGCATTAAAATTAATAAACGCATTAAAAGATATCAGTAAAAGATTCTATGATACAAAAGAGATTAAAAAAATTAAATCTTTAAGAATACCTGCTATTCCTGAGCCTGTACTTGTACCAAGGGAAGCTTTCTACTCTGAGAAAAACAAAGTTCTTTTTGAAGAAAGTGAAGGAAAAATATGTGCTGAAATGATTATGGCATATCCGCCTGGAATCCCTATTATCGTTCCGGGAGAAAGAATCAGCAAGGAAGTTCTTGATTATATAGAAGAGTTAAGAGAAACAAAAACTCATCTTCAGGGAATGGAAGACCCTGAGTTAAAATATATCAATGTTATCGAAGATGAAGACGCAATGTACATCTATACAGAAAAGATGAAAAACAAAATCTTTGGTGTTCCATTAAATCTTGGAGCAGACAAATCTGGAATTGAGTTCGGTGTTGATGTTCTTGTTGAAAACTATCCTGATACATTTGATGAAATGGAAGTTATCGAAATTGATAAGCAGAGAGAAGATTTCAACCATCCAAATATGAAATATAAGAATACAATTTTACATACATGCGAAAAAGTTGCTAAATCAATCAACGAAGCAATAGAAGACGGTTATAGACCAATAACAATTGGAGGAGACCACTCTATCGCTCTTGGAACAATTTCAGGAGTTGCTAAAACTAAAGAAGTTGGAGTTGTTTGGATTGATGCCCATGCAGATATGAACACAGATGAAACTACAATTACAGGAAACATTCACGGAATGCCTCTTGCTCTTTTACAAGGAGAGGGAGATGAGGATCTTGTAAACTGTTTCTTTGAAGGTGCAAAAATAAAACCTGAAAACGTTGTAATCTTAGGAACAAGAGATATTGACGTAAGAGAAAGAGATGTTATCGAAAAACTTGGAATAAAAGTATATCACTATGAAGATGTTCTTCGTAAAGGAATTGACAGCGTTCTTGCTGAAATCCATGATTACTTAAAAGTTGAAGATATCCACATCAGTTTCGATATAGATTCTATGAATCCTGTGGCTGCTCCCGGAGTAAGTACACCTGTTAAGAACGGATTTGATGAAGATGATGTTTACAAAACATTCAAATTCCTATTTAAAAACTACTTTATTACATCAGTGGATATAGTTGAATTTAACCCTGTTCGTGATAAAAATGAAAAAACAGCTGCTCTTGTAAGAGATTTCACAGAGTTTATGCTGAACCCAATTTACTAATTTAAATTTATAGGTGCTTAATTATATAAGCACCTATTTTTTATTTTTAAAAAAATAGAGAGTTAGCTATAACTAACTCTCTAAAACATATTCAAGGACTTTATATTTGTTTCATGTTTTATATTTTACATTATCACACAGCATATCATCTAACAGCCTGCTTGATTTAAATTTTACATGTGACTTTTTTTCTTTTATCTGCAATATCTCTTCAGGATTTTTCGGGTTGTTTATATGAGTCCTTTTGGTTTTTCTCA
>OGZM01001226.1_pt1 | contig 22894 bp, 20 predicted proteins | sample 1576821 | NCBI WGS metagenome assembly OGZM01 (sample SAMEA3541491, study PRJEB24748) | human gut metagenome | biome: human gut; feature: human-associated habitat; material: faeces | place: China | collected 2012
ACTCCCATTTTTAAATTAGGGTTAGTTTTTAATACAGCCCCGTATAATGATTTAAAAAAGCCAACAGCTTTGTCATAATAATTATATTCATAGGCTGTAATTAAAGGAGCATCATATTCATCTATTAAAACAACTATCTGTTGTTGATAATGATTTTCTAAAATTTTAGTCAAAAATTTTAAAGAATTTTTCAACTGAGCTTCTTCTGCTTTACCAAGAAGTATTTCTGTAAAGATAATTCTATCAAACTCATCGAGTTCTTTTAATAAAAATTTATATTCAGCAAAAAGTTCTGAAATTTTAACTTTTAATTCGTTAACAGCATCTTCCCAAGAATTTCCGCTTATACCTTTAAGGCTAATGGAAATAACAGGATATTTCCCTTGTTCTTCTATTACAGGAGAGTTTTCTATATATAAACCATTAAAAAGTTTTCTGTTTTCTTCTTTATTCTCTACATCAAAAAAATACTTTAACGTAGACATATTAAGAGTCTTTCCGAATCTTCTTGGACGTGTGAAAAGTTTTACTTCTGCACCATCTTTAATTATTCTTTCTATAAATTTTGTCTTATCTACATAGTAACAATTATTAGTTATTACTTTTTTAAAATCATCTACTCCTAAAGCAATTCCTTTTTTCTCGAACATTTCAACACCTCCTGCACATTTCTATATATTTGAATATTTAAAATGTCTTTTCTTAAATGGCAGATAACATATTATTCCAAGAACAATATATATTATCTCAACAATTATAATATAGTGAGGCCATGGACCAAATAAGTCTAATGGTGACTGAAAGGCAGGCTTATAATTTATATACATATAATTTGTTCCTAAAATCTGATTTATTTTAAAAACTATTCCTGCAAAGATATTTATGCAGACAAAAGAACCTGCAAGTCCTTTTAAGGTTGGTCTGTATCCTAAGAAGATAAGCTGATAAAGAACAACAAAAATTATATAAAAATGTGTCAGGAAAAAACTTATTCCTACAAAATTTGGAAAAGCTACTCTTGAATCAGGGAATAATATTGCTGCGACAGCACCTAAAGACCAGTAAAAAATTATCTGGAACAGGCTTTTTGAAGGAAATATCATTCCGATTATTACCAGAATAAGAGTTACATTACAAAGATGAATTGGTATAAGTTCCAAAAAAGTTTCTCCATATACTCCATGTCTTATCACAAGTTCCACAATTTTTATTACAGTTACAGCACAGGAAATTACCCATGCAAAACTCTTTTTTGAAAAAAACTGAGATACAAAAAGCAGAATAACTACAAGCAGACTGTATCCTCCTATACTTAACAGATGCTCTGTTGAAAAAAGTCCAAAATGATTCATACAAGTCCCTCCTAAAATTTTTTATTTATGAAACCCTAAATCAGCAGGATTAAAATCTCCTGAAATATGAGAAACATTTCCTCCAAGACTTTCAAAATACTCTCTTCTTTCTTTAACTTTCATTGCCAGATTATAAGTTTTTTCATTTACATTGTCTTTTTTTATAAACCCTTTTGACCAGTAGTTTATAACAAGAGAGCTGTCTCCATATATATTAAACATCTTTTCTTTTAAAGCTATTTCAAGAGCAAAATACATTCCTGCAAGCTCTCCGAAATTATTTGTTGCCCAGCTTGGTGCAGTATAGTTTCCAAATTCGTTTATATATTCCTTTGGAAGAAATCTGTTAAGAATAGAATCTCCGTTTTTGGAAGAAACTCTCACTTCCACACCTATCCCTCTTCCTGTTCCTGCATCAAAATATATTCCTTCAGGAAGAGTTTTTTTAACTTCATCTTTTTTTATATATTCAGCTCCTGAATCTATCCATTTTTGTGCCTCTTCTTTTGTAGGAAAAGATTTGTAACGGGAATTTTTTCCTTTTATTTTTTTTTGGCATTCATCCCAAGTAAGAAAAATTTCTCCGTAATTACTATCAACATAAAAACAAGCATAATATTTTTTTGCCATAATACCTCCATTATAATAAAGATTATAACTTTTAATAGTATTTTTTTCAAGAATTATTCTTTAAATCCCTTTTTAACATCTTTTTTCTTAACAACGGGAATCTGAATTTCCATATAGTTTCCTGCTCCTTTTCCCAAGAACAATATTGTATCAGAAGATATTTCCCTTGAATCTCCTGCTATTTCATAGGAATTTGCATTTATAAAATCTAAAAGTTTATAATATGTGAATTTAATATTATCATAAATATCAATATGAGTCATTGAAACAAAAGTTCCTCCTTCGATTATCTGAGCCTGCGGATAATCAAAATCCATAGGAATTACTGCTCCAAGATAATTAATTGGAGTTGTGTTTTCATAATTTATATTTTTCTTAAATACTGAAGAAAAGAATTGTATTATTTCAATAGGAAGATTTTTAATAATATTATTAAGTTTTTTTATTCCTTTTTCATATTCAAGATTATCATATGGAGGCTGTATTTCAACTAAGATTACCTTTATTTTTCCAAGTTCTTTTATTGCAGGAACAGGTTCTTGGCTTTCAAGAATTTTATTCAGTTCAGCTGTTTTTCTCAGGATTGCCTCTTTAGATTTTGTAAGTTCACTGATTTTATTTTCAATATCGTTTATTTTTTCTTTCAAAAACTCCATACTCTCTTTTGGATTTCTGCTTTTAAAATATTCTTTTATATTATTAAGAGAAAAACCTGAATTTTTAAGAGAGATGATAAAACTCAGTTCTGAAAACTGGTTTCTGGAATAATATCTGTATCCATTCTCTTCATCAATAAAAGCAGGTTTGAAAATGTCTATTTTATCATAATAAATAAGAGTCTGTCTTGAAATATTAAAAAAATCTGCTATCTCGCTGATTGTATAAAATTTTTTCATTTTCTCCTTCTCCTCCTAAAAAATATTTTTCTTTCTGTTGACTATATAGTATACTATATAGTTTATAATAGCAATTACTTTGAAAAAATATTTAAATAACAGAAACGGAAGAGGGAAAAAATGAAAGATATAAGTTTAGAAAATGGAAGTGTTAAAAAATTATTTTTCAGATTTGCAATTCCAAGCATAATCGGAATGCTTATAGTGTCTATGCAGATGATGATAGACGGATTTTTTATTGCAAATACTGTGGGAGCAAACGGACTTGCAGCAGTAAATCTTTCTATACCTGTTGTTAATTTTTCTATGAGTATGGCAATGATGATTTGTGCAGGAGGAGGAGTATACTGCTCTATTGCTTTGGGAAACGGACATAAGAAAAAAGCAAATGAGATATTTTCTTTTACATTTGCCGTATATTTAACTATGCTTGGTGCTTTTGCAGCTGTGGGTATTTTATTTATTGATAAAATTATTTATATGCTTGGAGCAACAGAAAGTCTTGCTCTTCATGTTAAGCCTTATCTTGTAACAATGCTGGCTCTTAATATATTTTATAACTTTCCTATTTTTACAGAAACATTTATAAAGATAGCAGGAAAACCGAACTTTGTTTTTGTAAGCTGTCTTACATGTATTACAGGAAATGTTATTGGAGATTATATTTTTATAGTAAAACTTGGAATGGGAACTTTTGGTGCTGCTCTTGCAACATGTATTGCAGACGGTATTGCAGGTTTTCTTCTTATAAGACAATATATGAAATCAAGAACATCTCTTTCTCTTACAAAGCCAAAGGGAAATCTTGAGCTTTTGAAAAAAATCCTTTATAACGGAAGTTCTGAAATGCTTACTGTTGTATCAAGTGCCATTGCTACTTTCATATTCAATCTTATTCTTATGAAAAGAATAGGAGAGATTGGTGTTTCTGCTCTTACAATAGTTTTCTATGTAAATGCTGTTGTGGGAATATGTCTTTACGGGCTTTCTCAGGCTCTTCAGCCTATTGTTTCCTTCAATCTTGGAGCAAAAAGAATTGATAAAATAAGAGAGGTAATGAGAACATCACTTGTAACAGGAGCAGGAATCGGAGTATTTTTCTTTGTGGTAATGAAACTGAAAAGTTCTTTTATTATAGAGATGTTTTCAAAAGGAAATGTAGAACTTGAACAGCTAACAAAAGAAGTATTAAATATTGTTGTGTTTCAGTATCTGTTTTCTTTCACAAACATAATAGCAAGCTCTTTTCTGACTTCTATTGAAAAACCTCTTGAATCAGCTTTGGTAGCTTTTTTAAGATCTCTGGTTTTTACAGCTGGATTTTTGGTGACACTGCCTTTTATTCTGGGAAACACAGGATTATGGCTGGCTCTTCCTGTTGGTGAATTCTGCTGTATGCTTGTGAGCATTCCTCTTAGCATATATTCTTATAAAAAAATTAAAAAGAAGATGTTAAAAGATATTGACAAAACAGAAAAAATATAATATGATGTTCCATATCAAAGGGGAGTAGTTGAAAATCACAGTGTCAACAATTCACGTCTAGTCTTTAGGGCTATTCTGGTGCTGTGAACCTGATTAAAAAGGTAACGAGACTTTTAATATAGTTTTTTAATATATTTAAAAACTATATTAAGAGTCTTTTTTGTTTATATCCCCAAACCAAATTAAGTAAATAATTTTTTAATATTAAATTTTAAAAGGAGAGAATCAATGGAAAAGTATTTTTTAAAGTCTAAGGAAGATGTTTTAAAAGAACTTAACACAAGTGAAACGGGACTTACAAAAGAACAGGCAGAAGAATCTAAAAAACTTTTTGGAGTAAACGAACTTCAGGAACACGAAAAAGAAAAAGCATGGGTTATTTTCTTATCACAGTTTAAAGATTTCCTTGTAATTATTCTTATTATTGCAGGAATCATTTCAATGATGACAGGAAATATAGAAAGTACAGCTGTTATATTCAGTGTTATCATTATGAATGCTATTCTTGGAACAGTTCAGCATATTAAGGCTGAATCATCACTTGAAAGTCTTAAAAACCTTTCATCACCAAAAGCAAAAGTTATGAGAAACGGAATGAAAATGGAAATCCTTTCTAAAGAGATAGTTGTGGGAGATATAGTTTATCTTGAGGCAGGAGATATTGTTCCTGCAGACGGAAGAGTTATTGAAAACTTCTCTCTTATGGTAAATGAAAGTTCTCTTACAGGAGAATCTGAAAGTATCGGAAAATTCTGTGAAGTAATCGCAGAAGAAAATATTCCTCTTGGAGACCAAAAAAATATGGTTTTCTCAGGAAGTCTTGTTACATATGGTAGAGGTGTGGTAGTTGTTACAGCTGTTGGAATGAAAACAGAGCTTGGAAAAATTGCATCTCTTATGAAAGAAACAAAAGACAAAGCAACTCCATTACAAGTGTCACTTGACAACTTTGGTAAAAAGCTTTCTATATCTATTTTAGTTCTTTGCGGAGTGGTTTTTGCTATTAACTTATATCACGGAGTAAATCTTCTTGAATCATTATTATTTGCTGTTGCTCTTGCTGTTGCTGCTATTCCTGAGGCTTTAAGCTCAATAGTAACAATCGTTCTTGCAATAGGAACACAAAAAATGTCAAAAGAAAATGCTATTATCAAGAAACTTAAGGCTGTTGAGGGATTAGGTTCTATATCAGTAATCTGTTCTGATAAAACAGGAACTCTTACTCAAAACAAAATGACTTCTAAAAAAATATATGTAAATGGAACTCTTACAAATGTTGAAGATATTAATATAAATGATAAATACCAAAGAATGCTTCTTGATTTTGGAGCTCTTTGCAGCGACGCTGTAAGCGAAGGCGGAAAAGAGATTGGAGATCCTACAGAAGTTGCTCTTACAAACCTTGTAAGAAAATTTGATTTAAGCGAACTTGAAATCAGAAAAGAATATCCAAGACTTTCAGAAGTTCCTTTTGACTCTGACAGAAAACTTATGAGTACACTTCACAATATAAACGGAAAAATCCACATGGTTACAAAAGGTGCTCTTGATATTCTTCTTAAGAGAACAAAATATATTTATGATGAAAATGGAATCAGACCAATAACTGATGAAGATATTATAAAAATCGAAAATACTAACTATGAGCTTTCAAACAACGGGCTTAGAGTTCTTGCTTTTACATTCAGAATTTTCCCTCTTGAAAAAGAGCTTACAAAAGAAGATGAAAACAACTATGTTTTCTTAGGGCTTATCAGTATGATTGACCCTCCAAGAGAAGAATCAAAAGTTGCTGTTCATAATTGTCTGAGAGCCGGAATAAAACCTGTTATGATTACAGGAGACCACAAAGTTACAGCTGTGGCTATTGCAAAAGAGATTGGAATATTTAAAGAGGGAGACGAGGCTTTAAACGGTGTTGAACTTAGTGCTATGACAGATGAGGAACTTCATGAAAAAATTGAAAAAGTATCTGTTTATGCAAGAGTATCTCCTGAGGATAAAATCAGAATAGTTTCTGCATGGCAGTCAAGAGGAAAAATATGTGCTATGACAGGGGACGGAGTAAACGATGCTCCTGCTCTTAAAAAGGCTGACATTGGAGTTGCTATGGGTATTACAGGAACAGAGGTTTCAAAAGATGCTGCATCTATGATTCTTGCTGATGACAACTTTGCTACTATTGTAAAAGCTATAGCAACTGGAAGAAATATTTATTTCAACATTAAAAACTCTATAAGATTTTTACTTTCTGGAAACATGGCTGGTATACTTTCTGTATTCTATGCATCTGTTGCAGGGCTTGCAATGCCTTTTGCACCTGTTCACCTGTTATTTATCAACCTTGTTACAGACAGTCTTCCTGCAATTGCAATTGGAATGGAACCTGGAAGAGATAACATATTAGAAGATAAACCAAGAGATATTAACGAACCTATCCTTGATAAAGATCTTTCATTAAAAATTATGCTGGAAGGATTTTTAATAGCTGTATTTACTATGATTGGATACTATATGGGACTTAAACAAGGGGGATCTGCTGTGGCAAGTACAATGGCTTTCAGTATACTTTGTTTAGCAAGATTATTCCATGGATTTAACTGCAGAGGAAAAAACAGCATAATAAAATTAGGATTAATGTCAAATATTTATTCTGTTCTTGCATTTTTAGTAGGCACTTTACTATTAAATGTGATACTATTTAATCACAGTATTGGAAATCTGTTTGAAGTGTCAGTATTAACTCTTAACCAGTATGGATATATTTATCTTCTTGCTTTTATCCCTACTGTTGTAGTTCAAATATGCAGATTTGTAAAATATGATTTAAAAAAATAACAGATTAAAAATTATTAAGTCAGAAGGAGGAGGAATTATGAAACTTAAAGAAAAAATATTATATTCCAAAAAGTTTATAACATTTTTATTTATGATTCTTTTTTATACTGTTTCATACAGTTCTCCTTCTGAAAATAGTATTATAGATGTATCTGAAAAAGTAAAACAGACTTTTATCTCTGAACTTACTGCACACAATCCTGCTGCTTATTATATTTCACCTGGAAGAAATTCAACAGTTGAAGTATATCAGGAAAAGCATGAGGAGAATCAGTGCATTGTTGTTAAGGTAAAAGAATGGTTTGGAGAAGAAAAATATTATGAAACAAAAGAAATTTTTGTGGAAGAAGTTTTTCTCTCTGCTTATGAAATAGCTACAGATATAAACCGCTCGCTCCGAAATTAAAATCTAATCTGCTTAAATAAAAAAATTAGATTACAGATGGAGGAAATATTATGAGTATAAAAGAGTTAACAGAAGACTTAAAACATGATAGAGCACAATATCTTAGAAATCTTGAAAGAAGCAGAAATCAGAAGTATTATAAAATGGATATGGAAGCAGTTGCAAGTTCATATGCAATCTTCTTTGCTTATGTAGGGATATGTTTATTTTATCTTTATCTTTTCTGCAAACATCTGCTTACATTAGTATAGACTGATATAAAAAAATAAAAATTATAAAAATGTTGAAAGTTATAGAAAAAATAATTTTCAACATTTTTTTTAATTTTAAAACAAATTTTTAAAATTTTTCTTGCTTTTTTTCAAAATATATTTTATACTGTTTTCAACGTGAAAGATAATTAAAAAATTAAAACTAAAAAAGGAGGAATTGAATATGTTATTACTGCTTAACGGACTATTTGCACTGCTGCTGCTATCACTGCTGCTTATGAATTTCAAAAGCGAATATGCAAATAAAATTGTTAAGGTATGTAAAAATCATATTCATTATCTCGTATTTAATAAGGCTTATTTGATTATAAATTAAAAGGTTTTTATGTTTGGCAAAGTAAAAACAGTAATATAAAAATTTCTTAATATGGTATTTAAGCTGAAATATAGAGCGGATATAAAAAGATACAGAAAGATTATGATGAATTTAGGACAACCTTGCAGGTTGTCCTTTTTTTATAAAATAATAAAAATAAATATATAAAAAATTTAAAGGGAGGAATCAAAATGAAATTTAGTTTTATGAAGGCAGCAGCAATAGGAGCAGCAATGATATTTACAGCATGCGGAGGAGCAAAAGAAACAGCTCAGTCAGATGTGGTAAAGATAGGAGGACTAGCACCTCTTACAGGTTCTCTTGCAATTTATGGAGTTACAACAACAAACGGAGCTGATCTTGCAGTTAAAGAGATAAACGAAAATGGAGGAATCAACGGCAAAAAAATTGAATATACTGTTCTTGATACAAAGGGAGATGCAACAGAATCTGTTATGGCTTACAATAAATTAGTAGATAATGGGGCTGTGGCAGTTATTGGAGATATTACATCAAAACCTACTGTGGCTGTGGCAGAAATTGCAGCTCAGGATAATATGCCTATGATTACTCCTACAGGAACACAGGTTGATATAACAGAGGCAGGACCAAATGTTTTCCGTGTATGTTTCACAAATCCATATCAGGGAACTGTTCTTGCAACACTTGCAAAAGAAAATTTTGGAGCAGATACAGCTGCTGTTGTAGTAAACAATTCCAGCGACTATTCTGACGGTATTGCAAAAGCATTTATTGAGCAGGCAGAAAAACTTGGAATAACTATTGTGGCTAAAGAGGGATATTCTGACGGGGACAAAGATTTCAGAGCTCAGCTTACAAAAATAGCTGCTGTAAATCCAGATGTTCTTCTTGTTCCTGAATATTATGAGCAAGCCTCTTTAATTGCAGCACAGGCAAGAGAAGTTGGAGTTAAATCTGTTTTTGTAGGTTCTGACGGTTGGGACGGAATTGCAAAAACATTAGACGAAACATCTTACGGGGCAATAGAAAATTCATATTTCACAAACCATTTTTCTATGCAGGACCAAGCACCGAAAATTCAAAATTTCTTAAAAGCATACAGAGAAACATATAAAGAAGAGCCTTCTGCTTTCTCTGCTTTAGGTTATGATGCTGTATATATGATTAAAAATGCTGTGGAAAAAGCAGGAAGTACAGACAGACAGGCTGTTGTTGATGCTTTAAAAAATATAGAATATGATGGAATTACAGGATATTTAACATTTGATGAACATAACAATCCTGTTAAAGCAGTTACTATTTTAAAAATAGTCAACGGAGAATATGTTTTTGATTCAAAAATAAAATAATTAACAAATTATAAAAAAATAAAAAAGGGATTGATGCAGATTAATAAAATGCATCAATCCCTTTAAAATTATAAAAATATTTTAGTCTATAAGAGCTGCTGCTCCTTTAATTCCTGCATCATTTCCTAAAGTTCCTATTACAATATTAAAATTGTTAAGAGTAACAGCAAGAGCATATTTAGGAAGTTTTTCCTTAACTCTGTCAAGAAGAATATCTCCTGCAAGAGCAACTCCTCCTCCAAGAATTACTTTTTCAGGATTGATTATATTTAAAATATTTCCTATTCCCATAGCAAGATATTCAGCCTCGTAATCAACTATTTCAAGAGAAAAAGCATCTCCCTCTTTTGCAGCATCAAAAACATCTTTTGCCTCAAGTCTGCTTACATCTCCGCCTATTTTTTCATAAAGAAGATTTGTTTTGTTTACAAGAAGTCTTGAAACAGCCTCTCTCTCTATCCCTGTTGCAGATGCATAAGCCTCAAAACATCCTTTTTGTCCGCAGCCGCAAAGTTTTCCGTCTTTCACAAGTTTCATGTGTCCAACTTCTCCTCCTGCACCTGTAAACCCGGAAATAAGATTTCCGTCAATATATATTCCTCCGCCTATTCCTGTTCCAAGAGCTATTGTTACACTTGTTTTTGCTCCTTTTCCGGCTCCAAATTTTGCCTCTCCAAGAGCAATTACGTTTACGTCATTATCAAGTCTTGTTTTTTTGCCGCTTATTAATTCAAACATCTGAGAGATGTTAAGATTTCTTTCCCAAGGGAAGTTTGCAAAAAATCCTACCACCTTTTTATCCATTACAGGACCGGGAATACCCATTCCTACACCTGCAAGATCATTGTTTTCTATATTAACAGAAACCATAAGTTCTTTTATTGTTTCCCATATTCTCTGCATTGTTTTTTCTGCTCCTTCAAGTGAAAGAGTTTTTATGCTTTTCTTAACAAGAATTTCTCCCTGCTCGTTTAAAATTCCTATTTTTGTATTAGTTCCGCCTATATCAACGCCTGCCACATATTTCATAAACCCTGTCCTCCGTTTTTTAAATATTTATCTAACAATATTATAATTAATATTTTATTTTTTCGCAACAAACTTTTCAGAAAGCTCTTGATAAATAAAAAAGTTAGTGTTATACTAATTTTATGTTAATAATCATCGGAGGATAAAAATGAAAAAAAGAAGTTTATCTGGAATACAGCCAAGCGGCGTTCTTCATTTAGGAAATTATTTTGGTGCAATGAAACAATTTATAGAAAATCAAGATAAAGTAAAGGGATTTTATTTTGTTGCAGACTATCACTCTCTTACTTCTCTTACAGACCCTGAGCTTTTAAGAGAAAGCACAAGAAATATTATTCTTGACTATCTTGCATTGGGACTTGATCCTGCAAAATCTACACTTTTTCTTCAGTCTGATGTACCTGAACATGTTGAACTTTCATGGCTTCTTTCTAACGTAACACCTGTTGGGTTAATGGAAAGAGGACATTCATATAAAGACAAATTAGCTAAAGGATTTTTCCCAAATACAGGGCTTTTAACTTATCCTATCCTTATGGCTGCGGATATTTTAATCTATGATTCTGATATAGTCCCTGTTGGAAAAGACCAAAAACAGCATCTTGAGTTTGCAAGAGATATAGCAATGAAATTTAATCAGCAGTATAAGGTTGATTTCTTCAAACTTCCTGAACCTCAGATTGTAGAAAATCTGGCAGTTGTTCCCGGAACAGACGGACAAAAAATGAGTAAATCTTATGGAAATGTTATCAATATGTTTGCTCCAAAAAATGTATTGAAAAAACAGGTTATGAGTATTGTTACTGACTCTACTCCATTAGAAGAGCCTAAAAATCCTGACAACAACATCACAACTCTTTACAAACTTTTTGCGACTCCTGAAAAAGTAAAAGAGATGGAAGATAAATTCAGAGCAGGAAACTATGGATACGGACACGCTAAAAAAGAACTTCTTGAGGCTATCCTTGAATATTTTGCAGAGGCTCGTGCAAAAAGAGAAGAACTTGCTAAAAATCCTGAATTAGTTGATAAAATTCTTGCTGAAGGAGCACAAAAAGCCCGTGCAATAGCAAGCAGAAAAATAGCTGAGGCTAAAAAAATAGTAGGATTAATGGGAAATATTTATAAGTAATAAAATTTTTATTTGACATTAATTAAAAAATTTTATATTATATTTTTGTTAATTCAATTTAAATTAAATAAGCAACATGGCGCCCACAAGAGACTCATTAGGCAGGTGTAAAAACTGCTCATCTTGCATGGGTGAGGTGTGCATTAAAAAAAGTAAGTACAAGCAGCCCGAAAGGCTGCTTTTTTATTTTTATATTTTTTAATTTTTAGGAGGAAATCATGACTAATTTAGACCACTTTAAGTACATCAGAAGATGTATCGAAATCGCTGACGAGGCAGTTGCTCAAGGAAACCACCCTTTTGGAGCTCTTATTGTTGACAAAGAGGGAAATATTATTGTTGAATCTGGAAACATTGAAGTTACAGAAAGAGAGTGTACAGGGCATGCAGAAACAACTGCAATGAGAAAAGCTGTTAAGCTTTATTCAAGAGAATTTTTATGGGACTGTACTTTATACTCAACAGCTGAACCATGCTGTATGTGTACAGGTGCTATCTACTGGGGAAATGTTGGAAGAATCGTTTACGGAATAAGTGAAAAAGATCTTCTTGCTCTTACCGGAGCTGATGAAGATAACCCTACTTTCGATATGCCTTGCAGAGAAATTCTTGCAAAAGGACAAAAGCCTATTGAAGTAGTAGGACCTATTGCTGACGAACAGCTTGCAAAAGAAATTGCAAGAGCACATATCGGATATTGGAATAAATAATAAAACAGCTCGTATAATTTTGATATTACGGTTCAAAAGTTTCTACAGATTCACCATAAGAATCTACTACGGGCTGGCTTAAAAAAAGCCACCCATAAATATTTTTAAACATTTAGGGAGGAAAATTTTAAAATGTCACAAAACACAAACGGATTAGTAAAATTTCTTGATGAAAAATTCCTTATTTCTGAAAGAGGAGGAAGTATAAAAGGGGAATTTTTCGGAGGACTTACAACATTTTTAACAATATCTTATATTATTTTTGTTAACCCTGCAGTTCTTTCTCTTACTGGTATGGATAAAGGTGCTCTTGTTACAGTAACATGTGTTGCTACTGCAATCGGTTCTTTCCTTGGAGGAGTTCTTGGAAATGTTCCTATCGCTCTTGCACCGGGAGTAGGGCTTAATGCTTTCTTTACATTTACACTTGTTATGGGAAATGGAATTCCTTGGCAGGATGCTTTGGGAGTAGTTTTCTTTTCAGGAGTTTTCTATTTTATTCTTGCTGTCTGCGGTGTGAGAGAAAAAATAATAAACTCTATTCCTCAGCAGCTTTCAACAGCAGCAACTGTTGGAATCGGGCTGTTCCTGTCACTTATAGGGCTTAAGAGTATGGGAATTATTGAGGCAAACCCTGAAACTCTTGTAAGAATAGCTCCAATAACACTGCCTGTTGCTCTTTCTCTTGCAGGATTATTTTTAATGTATATCCTTGACATGAAAAATGTAAAAGGCGGAGTTTTAATAAGTATTATTGTTATTTCTATTGTTGGAATGCTTTGCGGTGAAGTTGCTATGCCTGAACAGTTTTTATCTTCTCCTCCAAGCATGGCTCCGTTAATGTTCAAATTAAATGTTCTGGGTGTTATGAAAGTAAGCCTTTTAGGAGCTATTTTCTCATTTATGTTTATTGACCTTTTCGACTCACTTAGTGTTTTGATGTTTACTTATAAAGAAGTTAAATTCAGAAACGAAGAAGAGAGAAAAAAAGGACTTGGAAGAATGCTTTTAGCAGACTGTTCATCTACAATAATCGGGGCTCTTTTAGGAACAAGTACAGTTACAACTTACGGGGAATCTATCGCCGGTATAAAAGTTGGAGCTAAAACAGGGCTTGCATCTGTTTTTACAGGATTATTTTTCCTTTTAGCTTTATTTATCGCTCCAATAGTTGAGGCTATTCCTGTATTTGCTGTTGCTCCTGCTCTTGTTATTGTTGGAATATTTATGTTCAGAAATGTAGCTTATCTTGATTTATCAAATATGAAAGAATCAATCCCTGCATTTATGACTATAATATTTATGCCTATGACACACAGTATTGCAATCGGACTTAGCTTTGGATTTATCTCTTATATTATAATCAATGCTGTATGCATGGATTTCAAAAAGATTTCTGTTACTATGTGGGTAATAGGAGCTCTTTCTGTACTAAACCTTTTAATTTAATAATGATTATTTAAATTTTGTCAGTTTGCTGAAAATAAATTTGAATTTTAAAAAATATAAGTTAAAATAGTTATAAAGATAATTTTTCTTATATTTTTTATAACAGAAAGGGGAAAGATGAAAAAAGAGGTTGCTGTAATTACAAGAGCTAAAGAGATAAGAAGTTCCATGAAAGACCAGATTGAAATGATTTTTGATGATCTGGTAAATGTAAACATATACAGTTTTGAAGATAAAACAATAGATAATTTAAAAAAATCAGATTTATATGTAATTTCAACAAGTGCTTATGAGCGTATGGATGAGAAATTTCTGAAAGAAAATAATACTGTACTGGTTGATTATACAATTTCAAAAGAAAAGCTTAATTTTTTAAAAAATTTTCCAAAAGGAACAAAAGCTGTTTTTTTTAATGTAAGTCCAAAAATGTGTATGGAAGCAATAGCTATGATGTATCATCTTGGGGTAAACAATATAGAATTTATCCCTGCATATCCTAATATAGAGAAATTTCCTGAAAATCCTCTTATTATAACTCCGGGAGAAACAAAACTTCTTCCTTCAGAGGCAAAAGGAAAAGAAATTATTGATATAGGGCACAGAATACTTGATGCTAATACAATAATTGAAATTGCTTTGAAACTTGAATTTGAACATATTTTATATTATAAAAAAATAAAAGAATATCTTGATACTGTTGCAACAAATGATTACAGTCTGAATAAAATTCTTGAAAAAGCCACTCAGTCTGAAAGCCAGCTTGGAATACTTATGGGCATTCTTGAAATTGCAATTATCGGTGTGGATAAAGATAATTTTATCTGTTCATGCAACGAAAGTGCTGAGAAAATTCTAAATAAAAAATGTTCAAACCTTATAGGAAACAGAGCTGAAGAGATACTTTCCATAATACCTTTTTCAGAAGTTCAGCAGACAAAAGCAGAAATCAGATCAAAACTTATTCAGATAAACGGAGAATATGTAAACCTTAACATCACTCCTGTTATAAAAACAGGAAACTATATGGGAGCTTTTGCTGTTTTGCAGAGATTTAAAGAGGAAGAACAGAAACAGCATGAATTAAGAAGACAGCTGTTAAACAAAGGGCATAAAGCAAAATATACATTTGATGATATTTTGGGAGAATCATCTTCAATAAAAAAGATAAAAGATATTGCCAAGAAAATGGCTAAGACAAATTCTGCTGTCCTTATTACAGGAGAAAGCGGAACAGGAAAAGAGCTTTTTTCTCACTCTATTCATAATCATTCTGAAAGAAAAAATTATCCTTTTGTAGCTGTAAACTGTGCTGCCATTCCGGATAATCTTCTTGAAAGTGAGCTTTTCGGTTATGAGGAAGGAGCTTTTACAGGAGCAAAAAAAGGCGGAAAAATAGGGCTGTTTGAATGTGCTCACATGGGAACTCTTCTTCTTGATGAAATAGAGGGAATGAGCCCTGCTCTGCAGATAAAACTTTTAAGAGTTATTCAGGAAAAAGAGATTATGAAAATCGGCGGAGATAAAGTTATAAATATAGATGTAAGAATAATTGCCACAACAAATGAAGATTTAAGAGATTTGATAAAAGAGGGAAAATTTAGAAAAGATTTGTATTACAGAATAAATACTCTTCCTATAATGGTTCCTCCTTTAAGGGACAGGGAAGATGATATCTATCTTTTTTTGGAAAAATTCAAATCAGATATCGGGGCAGAATTTAAATTTACTCCAAAAGCAAAAGAGGCCTTTAAAAGTTATAACTGGGAAGGAAATATCAGAGAGCTTAGAAATTATGTAGAATTTTTTAACTTTATGGGAGAAGAATATATAGAGTTTGAAGATATGCCTCTGGCTATAAAAGAGTATTATGAGGAAAATAAAAACAGGGCTGATATTTATTCAGAAAATGATAAAAGCCATGAGCTGAGAGAAACAGCAGGAATAAGATATAAAGAGTATCTTTTTATATTGAAAAAAATAAAAGAAAATCAAAAAGCAGGTTTAAGCAGCGGAAGAAAAAATTTAGCTGTTATATGTAAGGAAAATGAAATAAATCTTTCTGAACAGGAAATAAGAGGTATATTAAAAAATCTTGAGAAAATAGGATTTTTAGATGTATTTAAGGGAAGAAAAGGAAATACTCTTTCTGAAAAAGGAGAGGAATTTTTAAAAGAACTAAGTTAAAGTATATTAAAAAATAAGAATAAAATTTTCGAGATTAAAAATATCTGCGTAATTTATGCAGCGAGTTCATCGTAAAAAACGATATGTTTGAGGCTGTTAAGCCGAGTTTATCGTTTTTAGAGGAATGAGCAATATAAATCTGCTGATATTTTTTCCTAGAGAATTTTATTCTTAATTAGCTTTATTATTCTTGAAATGCAATCACCATTTTTCTTAATATTTTTTTTAATGTTTCTGCCTCCTCTTTTGTCAGAGGTGATGTCAGCTCCTGCTCCATCTCTTTCCTTATATTAAGACATATTTTTCTCATTTTTTCCCCTTCAGGAAGAACCACAACTTTTTTCAGACGTCCGTCCACTGCTGATGTTTCACGGGAAATAAATTTCTTTTCCTCCATAAGACTAAGCATTTTTGACGCTGTAGCACGATTTATTGAAAATTCTGTTTCAATATCTTTCTGGTAAATATCTTTATCTGTGTTGTCCATAAGATAATCTATTACCCATAAATTAGAAAGAGAACATTCGTTTGTTTCTTTTCTGCTGTAAAGAGAATGACTGTATTTTTGTATAAAGTTATTTAATTTTCTAAGATAAAAACCTATATCGTTATTTTTCATAAAAAATCACCTTTTTAAATTATTTGTTTGCAGACAAACTATTATAAAATTTCAATTTATTTTTGTCAATAAAAAAATAAAAAATATATACAAGAGAGATGTGGAAAATTTCAAAAAAAATTTTTTTATTTTTTTCACATTACCATTGTATACATAAATTTTTTTAATTAATTTTATATTGCTTAATTTTTTATGATTTGTTATATTATAAACAGATATAATAAAATATTTTAAACAGAAAGGCTGATTAATTATGATAAAACGTTCTAGCGGTGTTCTTATGCACATATCATCTCTTCCGGGAAAATATGGAATAGGAAGTTTTGGTAAAGAGGCTGTAGAATTTTCTAAAATTTTAAAGGAAATGGGATTCAGCTATTGGCAGACTCTTCCTTTCGGTACAGTTGACAAATGCAACTCTCCTTATAAAAGTTTCTCTGCTTTTGCAGGAAATCCATATTTTATTGATCTTCCTGCTCTTGCTGAAAAAGGGCTGCTTACGGAGGAAGAGTTAAAAGAAAATGAATGTGTTAATCCATTCTTTGTAGATTTTCAATGGATTAACCAAACAAGAGATAAAGTTCTTCGTACTGCATACAGCAGAATTACTGAAGAGGACAGAAAATTAATTTATGATTTCTGCAGTCTGAATAAACACTGGCTGCCTGATTTTGCTCTATATATGACTTTAAGAGAAAAAAATGATAATAAAGACTGGTATGATTGGGAAGATAAAAAATTAAAATTCCATGATAAAGACGCTGTTGCAGAGGCAATGATAATATATGCTGAAGATGTTCTGTATCACGAGTTTCTTCAATATGAATTTTATTCTCAATGGAAAAAAGCAAAAGCTGAAATAAATAAAAACGGAATAAAAATGATAGGAGATATGCCTATATATGTTTCTCTTGAAAGTTCTGATGTGTGGGCCAACCGTGAGCTGTTTGATCTTTCAGAAGACGGAAGTCCAAGACTTGTGGCAGGTGTTCCCCCTGATTATTTTGCAGAAGAGGGACAGATGTGGGGAAATCCTCTATATAACTGGGATTTTATGAAAACCCAAAATTATGCTTGGTGGGTAAAACGTATTGAAAATTCTCTTCTTATTTTTGATATGGTAAGAATAGATCACTTCAGAGGCTTTTCTGCTTACTGGGCTATTCCTGCGAAAGCAGAAACAGCAAAAAGCGGAAACTGGGTAAAGGGACCGGGAATGGATTTTTTTGATATTATAATGAAGAAATTTGATAACTCACAAATTATTGCTGAAGATTTAGGGGATATTGACGAAGATGTTTATAATCTTCTTATGCAGACAAAACTTCCAGGAATGAGAGTAATGCAGTTTGCTTTTATTGGTGATAAAGACAGCATTCATCTTCCTCATAATTATGAAAGAAATGTTATTGCATATACAGGAACTCACGACAACAACACAATTCTTGGCTGGCTGTGGGAGGCTGAACCTGAAAACAGAAAAACAGCTTTGGAATATTGTAATTTCACAGGAGATGACTGGGGAAAAGGCGGATATTACAGTGAGTCATGCCGTTGTATTATAAGAGTTTTATGGCAGAGTGTGGCTCAGCTTACAATAGTGCCTGTTCAGGATTTATGTGGTTTTGGAAGTGACACTAAAATGAATCATCCGGGAATTGCCACAGGAAACTGGGCTTTCCGCATTACAAAAGAGGCTCTCTCACAAATAGACAAAGAATGGATAAAAAATTTGAATACAACTTACAGAAGAGTTATAGAAAAAATATAACCTGAATTGAAATGGAGCTGAAATTTTATGAGAGAAATAATAACAGACAGAATATACAAACACTTTAAAGGAAAAAATTATAAAGTTCTGAATATTGCTGTTCATACAGAAACAAGGGAAAAACTGGTAATCTATCAGGCTCTTTACGGAGATTTTGGTATTTTTGCCAGACCTTATGATATGTTTGCCTCTGAAGTTGACAGAGAAAAATATCCGGACGTTAAGCAAAAATATCGTTTTGAATTAATTGAAGAATAAAAATAAGTCAGGTTAGTCTAATTACACTAACCTGATTTTATTTTTTAGCAGATTTATTTGCACGATAAAAAGAAGCTCTGCTTACAATGGAAGGAACTTCTATATATCCTTTTTCCTGTCGGAATTTACCCATATATATTTTATTTTCAATAATATATTTAATTGTTGTATGTGGAAAATCGAAACCAAAAATATATTTTACATCATTTGCTATTGATCTGTAAGACTGTCCCAGTATTCTTTGATGAAAAATAAATTGAATCATGGCTCTTTCATTTTCATTTACAATCAGAGAATCGTTGTCGCTTAAATATCCAATAGGAACATTTCCTGAAGAATGAAGATTTTTGGTAAATTTATTTTTCTTACCGGAGTTGGTTCTCATATTAATCATCTTTTTCTCAAAAGAGGCAAAAGCAACAATAATATCTTTCATCAGTCCGCCGTTTGGTGTATCTTCAAATTTCTGCTCTGATGATAAAATAGAGCAGTTAAAACGGGTAAGTTCAAACTCCAGATATCCTAAAAGCATAGTATTTCTGGCAACCCTGTCAAGCTTTTGAGCTACAAGATAACTTATTGGTCTGTCTGTTTTTGAGAAAAATTTAATCTGTTCGATAGCCTCAGCAAGTCCAACTCTTTTATCAATAGTTTCAGCACCACTTATACCTTCATCAGCGAATATATTTATAAGTTCTATGTTATTTTCTTTACAATATTTTATAATTGATTTTTCTTGAATCTCCAGTCCTTGTCCTTCTTTTACCTGACGTTCACTGGAAACTCTTATATAACCTACAGCATATTTCATATTTAGATAATCCTTTCTCTCACTGGGATAATGAAAAAATTTCTTTAATACATTATACGATATTTTTCTTATATTTGTAAAGACTTTTGAGAAGTCAAAAAAAATATGATACACACTTTTACAGAAAAAATAAGTTGACATTACACACTATTTGGAGTATAAATATACTAGGAAATATAAACTGATAATAGAGAAAGCAGGAGGGAACAATGGAAGGTAAGAAAAAAGAGTTAAAAAGCAAGAAATTCAGAAAAAATGTAATGCTTGAAGTAGATAAAGACAAAGATGTAAAAACTCTGGCAAAGAAAAGAGGAGAAAAAGAATCTACTATAATAAATGAGGCTTTGGGAGAATACTTTTCAAAAAGAATGAACACAAAGTTTATAGCTTTTCTTAATCAAAAGGGAGGAGTAGGAAAATCTACTTCTGCTCAAAGTGTATCTGTAGGACTTGCTAAACTTAAAAAAAGAGTTCTTGCCATTGATGTTGACCCTCAGGGAAACTTCACAAAAGGTCTTGGAGCTTATGAGCCGGGAATGCCTAGTGTGTATGAAATGCTGAAAGGGGAAATTGCTCCTGAAGATGCAATAATCACAAGAGAGGGTATTGATATTATTCCTGCTGACCTTAGATTATCACAATTTGAATACCTTGAACTTCCGGGAAAAGAGTTTTTATTAAAAAACAGATTTTCAGATTTTGATTTTACAAAATATGATTATGTTGTTTTTGACTGTGCTCCAAGTTTTGGGAAATTAAACTTAGGTGTTCTGGCAATGGTGCATTCTATCTATGTCCCTATCCAGACAGAATATTATGCAATGGAAGGTGTTACTCAGCTTATGCAGACAATAGAGATGGGAAGAAATCTTCTTATGAATAAAGAACTTTCATTAAAAGGTGTGTTTGCAACAATGTATGACAGCAGAAGAAATCTTGATAAGGCAGCTCTTGACAAAGTGGCTGAGTTTTTTGAGAACAAGCTGATGGATACAAAAATAAGAAGAAATATAAAGCTTTCAGAAGCTCAGGCAAGTCACAAATCTATATTTGCCTATGATTCTACTTGTAATGGTGCAAAAGATTATATGAACCTTACTAAAGAAATAATAGCAAGAGAGGAGACTGTTGAAGATGAGCAGTAAAAAGAACGATTTTTTTAAAGATATATCAATAGACCAGTATAAAAATCTTGGTGCAAAAGTTACTGAAAATGTGGAAATGATGGCTGAAAATGGTTTTGGAAGCCTTAACGGTGTAAAAATAAACAATATTCCCGGAGCGTCTCTTGTAAATTTTACTAAAACTATACTGGATAATATAGATTTAAATGATAAGAAATATATATTAAGAGAAAAAGATTTTAAGTCTCTTATTGAAGATGAGGGAATAGAAGGTCTGTCTTCAAGTATTTATGAAGTGGGATTAATCAACCCTGTTTATATTCAGAAAAAAGAAGGTGGAAAATACAGAATTGTTTCAGGGTACAGAAGAACTGCTGCCATAAAATTAGGTTATATAAACTATGGAGATGAATATTCTTTTGACGGAAAAGTTGTAATAATTCCTGAAAATTATTCTGCTGATGACCTTGAAGTATTCCAGATTAATGAAAATACACACAGGGAAGATCTGTCTATTCTTGAACTTGCTTACAGATTTCATGTTGCAAGTGAAAAAAGAAAAGTTACTATTGAAGAGCTTGGAGACGAATATAATATGAGCTCAAGACAGGTAAAAAGGATAAAGGGAAGTTTAAATTATCCTACACCTGTTAAAAGACATATAAACGAATTAAAGCTGAGTAAGGCAGAAGAGATAAACAAACTGATAAAAGCATTAAATCTTCCTGAAGAGGAGATGGAAGAATATATATTAAAAGTTCAGGACTGGTCAAGAGATGAGATGAGAGCTGAACTGAAAAAAATAAAGGCAGATGAACAAAAACCTTTAGTGGACACAAAATATGCCAGAAATTCTTCAAATATAAAAATAAATGAAAAACTTACAGAAGAGCAGTTTGAAGAGTTAAAAAATATGATAATTGCAAAAATTCAAGAATTTAAAAAATAAAAATTAATGAAAATTAAGAATAAAATTCTCTAGGAAAAAATATCAGCTATCTATATTGCTCACAGAAAGAAAATTTGAAACTCATTTCACTCAAACAGTCAAATTTTCTGTATTCTGTTTCGCTGCATAGATTACGCAGATATTTTTAATCTCGAGAATTTTATTCTTATTTTTTAGTCAGAAATTTTTTGTATATTTCTGCATATTTTTAAATCATCATACAAAAATTATGTATGTAAAAAGAACTCTTTTTCATATATATTATATATTTGAAAAAAATACTTTGATAGTGTATTATATGTAGACGATATTTTTTAAAATGTATTTTATTAGAAAAGGAATTTAAAATTAATGGAAAAAATAGTAATTAGGAAATTTATAAACAAAAAAAAGAAAAAGGACATCATGTTCTTATTAATCTTATCTGTTTTTATTTTATTCGCAACAAATACTTATCCTGTAAAAAATCCTACAATGATAAAGAAGGTTCACTCTGAAAATATTATTCACATTCCTCAAAGTGTGCTTACAGAGGTGAAATATGAGAAAGTTCAGGTAAACAGTATTGAAGATATTTATAAAAAAAGAGAGGGGCTTTTTGTATTCAGCCATATTAATATTGATTTAAGAGAGCTGTCTGCTGTAAAAAGAAAAGATGTTTTTGTAAGACTTCTTCTTCCTTCTATTGAAGTTGTAAAAACTGAAATTTTAAATAACAGAGAGATTGTAAAAAAATTGAAAGTAAAAGAAAAGCTTACTGACAGAGAAAAAAATTATGCTGAAAATCTGTTTAAAAAATATAAAACAGAATACGGCGATTGGAATACTCTTGAGTCAAAAATGATAGTATATCCTACATCTCTTATTCTTACCCAGGGAGCTATTGAAAGTGCATGGGGAACTTCAAGGTTTTTCAGAGAGGCAAACAATGCTTTCGGTGTGTGGTCTACAAACCCAAATGAACCGAGAATTGCTGCTAAGGGTTCAAGAGGAGACTTCAAACCTCATTTAAAAAAATATGACACATTAAAAGATACAGTAGAGGACATCACTCTTATTATTTCCCGTTCAGATGCTTATAAAAACGCAAGGAAAATGATATGGGAAGGTAAATCTTCTTATGAAATTGCCGGAGGACTTACGAGATATTCTGAAGAGGGACAGGAATATGTAAAAAAAGTGAGAAATACCATGAGGTATAACAATTTTGATAAATATGATAAAAAAGAAGCTGTTGCAGATTAATGATTTTATATCATTAATTTGTTCAGCTTCCTTTTTTTATTTATTAGGAAAGTATAGAATTTTGACTTATAAAAAATAAGAAAGTTT
>OGZM01001227.1_pt1 | contig 22864 bp, 22 predicted proteins | sample 1576821 | NCBI WGS metagenome assembly OGZM01 (sample SAMEA3541491, study PRJEB24748) | human gut metagenome | biome: human gut; feature: human-associated habitat; material: faeces | place: China | collected 2012
AGTTTTTAAAGAAGAAGACTTAGAATTCATAAATATATTATACAAAAGAAAAGCGCGATGGACAATCGCGCTATTTTTTATTTAAATTTGTTATCCAGTTCTCTTTCTGCATAAGCCTGTGTATTTTCTGTTACAGTAGGTTTAAGATTTTTAATAAATGTTCCCATCTCATCAGCACTTCCCACTATTCTGTTAAAAATACTTAAATAATCACTTAAAATAGGATTATCCACATCATAAGGATATCTGATTATATGATCTATTTCACTCCATGCCTCTTCAAAAACTGTTCTTACCTGCATCTCAACAAAAAATTTTTCACCTGTTTCAGATGTTGTCTGTATAAGATAGTGTACAGAACGATAACCATGCTCTCTCACAATAATATCGCAGTTAAGATGAGCCATGCTCTCTCTTAAAAGCTCCATATTGTAATCTCCCGGTCTTACATTTATCTGAGGAGTTTCAGCCACTTCCCAGAATTTTAAAATCTCATTGTGAATATGAATCCAGTCATCTTTAAAAAGATGAAGAATTCTCACACCTATAAGGTCTGTAACAATCTCTTTGTAATTTTCAACAGAGATGTTTCTGTCTACATATTTTCTGCCTTTTCTTATTATTTTCTCTATAAGATGTCCGGGTTTTTTTACTCTTCTTCTTACTGAGTGAACACCATTTGTATCAATCAATCTGAAAGTAAATTTATCTGCTAATTTTTCAAGACTTGGAACTAAAGCAAGATAATCATCATAGATTTTTACTAACTCATCCCAATCAAGTCCTGTTGATTCAAAATATTTCTCATCAATAGAAAACTTTTTAAAAAAACTTTCTTTATCCAGCATTATTTCACCTCTTCCAGATTTTTTATCGTAAACTTTATGTTGTATAAAGAATTAATTATTAATTTTTTTCAGTTCTATTACACACTGTTTTCTGTATCCCACAGTTTTTTCTTTGAAAATATTATTTTTATCTAAAGGAGATTTCAGTGTAATAGTCTCTTCTATGGAAGCATGTTTATCAATTTTATACACTCTTTTTATTGTCAAAGAATCTCCTGTGTTTATATTTTCAATATTTTCATTATTGAAGGTAAAGTTACACCATGTCTCAATAACTTTCTTTTCTCTAAGAGCTGCTGTTAACTCTAAAAGATAATAAATATTTTCAGCTTTAGGCAGTTTGTCTATTTGAAATTTATAACCTGATTTTTCTATTACTGCAAAGAAATTCTGAATTGTTTTTATTCTCATGCTTTCAATTCTATCTTCTGCATTTATATTTCCATAAAGTTTATTAACTTTAAAAGTAATAGATACTCCTTCAAATATTTTATTAAACATTTCAAGAACTTTTAACATTCTTGTATATTTGATTAAAGAACTTATTTCATAATAACGAACTTTTCCATAAGCATTAATCGTGTCATCGTTTAAAGTTACACTTAAACCAAGCTTAAACTCTCTGTGCTTTATTTCAAACATTTTTACTGATTCATTGGAAAATATTTTTAAATAACAGTTATTTATAATCTCTTCTCCAATTTTAATATTTGCATTTCCTATAATCAACTCATCAGGAAATGTCATACCTTCCGGAATGTTTGATATTTTTATTGGAAAATCTGTCAGTTTTAAAGAGCTGTATCTTATTTCAAGAGCTGTTTCCAACTTCCCCATTGTTTTATCATAATCTATTGTTATTGCTTTAGGCTCAATAACTTCTTCAATTATTTCAGGCTCAGCTGTTTCAGTTGCCTCTTCTGATATTTCGTCAATCTCTTCAGATTCTTCTACCTCTTCTGTTTTAGTTTCTTCTGTAATTTCAGGTATTTCAGATTCAGGTAAACTCTCTTCTGTCTGTTTCTTTTCAGGTTCTTCAATAGTAAACAGCTGATATTGTTTTTCAGTAAAACTTTCAAAGCTTTCCTTTTCAGTTTCAGTAATTTCCTCTGATACTTCTTCTAATTCTGCTGTCTCTTCTATCTCTTTAATTTTTTCAATTTCTTCCGGTTCTTTTAAAATATTATTTGTTTCTTCAGCTGTTTCAGTTTCTTCTTCTGATATATTTTCTTCTGCAATACTTTCTTCTGTTGTTTCCTCTTCTGTCTGCTGCTCATTAAAGTTTACAGTAGTATCAATTTTTTCAGATTTCTCTATTTCTGTATTTTCAGTTTCTGCCTCATCTGATACTACCATTGAAACTTTTTTATATTCATCAGCTCGCTTATAGTCTGGGGAAACATTCTGTCCAGATTAATTTTTTCATTGCCTGTATATTCTTTCAGCCCTCTGAAAAATTCATATTCATTTGATGCAAGAACTTTAATGTTATGTTTGTTAAAAAACTCCATAACTTTTGAGCTTAAAATAGAATTAGACGTAATTACATACATAGGCTTTATTTCTTCGCAGTCTTTACTCAAAATAAAATCCATTATTGTAAAAAAGTCTGAATCATCAAAATCTACTCCCAAAAAGATTGTGCTTCTTTGTTTAAATTCATATCTGATACTTTCCCAAAATAGATTATAAAAAGGAAGAACTCTCAGTCTTCTGAAATCCTGCTCTGTGATTGCACAGTTTTCATAACAATCTAAATCTCCCAATACTTTATAAAGTCTTATCTTTCCTTCTGTAAAATTTCCTTTATATGGAGTCATTTTTTCTACTTCCGGATTTTCTTCTATTGAAGAATCATAATTTGTATTAACCACAGCAGCTATTAAACCTGATTCTATAAGAGAACCAAGATAACTGTTGCTGCTTTTTTTATACTCATATATTCCTTGTAATTTTTTATATAAAGAATGCTTGGTTCCAATAACAGAGTCTACAAAGCTTTGACTTACTCCAAACAGTGAATGTCTGTCATTAAAGTTTTTTATACTTGTAAATTTGAAATGATTTGTTAATATCTCAACAAGTGCATCTCTGCTTGGAAATCCATTAGATTTTTCAAAAAAATTGCCAGTACATATATTAAGTTTTTTATCTAAGTCAAGTTTTTCAAAAAAGCTCATATAATAACCTCGCTCATAAATTTTATGTGTTCAATATAAGTATATATTATATTGATTTATTTTTCAAGAAGTATTAAAAAATAATGTTTTCAGAAAATATGACAGTATAACATTTTAATATTAAAACAGCCTTAATATCCAATAAAAGATACTAAGGCTGTTACAAATAATTATTTATTAATTACTAATATTTTTTCATTAATTCTTTAACATTTTCAACTACATCTGCTTTTGCAAGTTCTATAGTTTCTCCTGTTCTTCTTATCTTAAGTTCAACAATTCCTTCACCAGATTTTTTACCGCATACAACTTTGAATGGGAATCCGATTAAGTCAGCATCTTTAAATTTAAATCCTGCTCTTTCGTTTCTGTCATCATAAATTGTATCTACTCCGGCTTCCATAAGACTGTTGTATACTTCCTCAGCAAGAACTGTCTGAGCTTCGTCTTTCATGTTTGCTGCAATTACGTCAACAACAAATGGAGCTATTGCAGACGGCCATATAATTCCGTTCTCATCATTGTTCTGCTCAATAGCAGCAGACATTGTTCTTGATACTCCTATTCCGTAGCATCCCATCTCCATAACAACATCTTTTCCGTTTTCATCAAGGACAGTTGCTTTCATTGGCTCAGAATATTTCTTACCAAGTTTGAAAATGTGTCCGCATTCAATTCCTCTTGCAACACGAAGAGGTTTTCCGCAGATTGAACAAGTGTCTCCCTCTTTAACTTTTCTTACATCAGCAACAATGTCAGCTTCATAATCTCTTCCATAGTTTACATTTAAATAGTGAGTATCTGGCTGGTTTCCTCCTGCTGTATGGTTAGGGATTTCTAATACAGACGGATCAGCTATAACTTTTATTCCTTTAGCTTTTAAATCCATTCCATATGGACCTATAAATCCTTTGAATAATCCTAAAGCCTCAAGCTCTTCATCTGTAAGCATTGCAACATCTATTGTATCAATAGTATTTTTAACTTTAACTTCATTTACTTCGATATCTCCTCTGATTAAAACCATGTAAGGCTCATCAGTAACCATATCTTTGTACATAATAGCTTTTACTGTTCTTTCAATTTCAACACCAAGGTTTGCAACAACATCTTCTATTTTTGCAATGTTTGGTGTAGGAACAAGTACAGCCTCTTTTAATTCTTCTTTTGGAAGACTTGTTATAACGTTTACTGCTTTTTCAACGTTTGCACCATAGTGGCAAGAATCACAGAATATTAATTCGTCTTCTCCAGAGTTTGCCATAACGTGGAACTCTTTTGAACCGCTTCCTCCGATAGCTCCTGAATCTGCATCAACAATTCTGAAATCAAGTCCGCATCTTCTGAATACTTTTGAGTATGCTTCCTGCATATTGTCAAATTCTTTGTCAAGCCCTGCTCTGTCTAGTGAGAAAGAATAAGCATCTTTCATAAGGAATTCTCTTCCTCTCATAAGTCCGAATCTTGGTCTTCTTTCATCTCTGAATTTATTTTGAATTTGATAAAGATTTATAGGAAGCTGTTTATATGAAAATATATCACTTCTTACGATATCTGTTATAGCTTCTTCATGTGTTGGTCCAAGGACAAAATCTCTTTCATGTCTGTCTTTAAGTCTCATCATTTCAGGACCCATTACGTCCCATCTTCCGCTTTCCTGCCATATTTCAGCCGGCTGTAATACAGGCATAAGCAGTTCTACTGCTCCTGCTCTATCCATTTCTTCTCTTACAATATTTTCTACTTTTCTAAGTGTCTTATACCCTAAGGGAAGATAGCTGTACACTCCGCTAGCTAATTTTTTAATCATCCCGGCTCTCAAAAGCAATTGATGACTGACTACTTCAGCTTCTTTTGGGTTTTCTTTTAATGTTTTCACATAGTATTTACTAAACCTCATCTTCTATCCTCCTTAAAATTTTTCACTGTATCTTATCTTATCACAATTATTATGTTTTTTAAAGAATAATTTTATAATAAAATTTAAAATTCATATAGATTGAGAATAAAATTCTCTTCGTAAAAATATCAGCAGATTTATATTGCTCACAGAAAGAAAATTTGAAACTCGTTTCACTCAGACAGTCAAATTTTCTGTATTCTGTTTCGCTGCATAAATTACGCAGATATTTTTAATCTCGATAATTTTATTCTCAATCTTAATTTATTATAAGTTTTCTTTAAATTTATCCTCTATATCCATTTTTAGATATGGGTTATCAATTATTCCTTTTTTCTCTTTCAGATATTCTATACACATATCCTTAACATTCTTGATTGTTTTTACATCTTGAATAATATCTATAAATTTCAAATCGCTGAAACCTGTCTGTCTTGTCCCGAAAATCTCTCCTGATTTTCTTAACCTCAAATCTTCTTCAGCTATCTCAAAACCATCCTGAGTCTTCTCCATAATTCTCAATCTTGATTTTGAAATATCATTGTCTGTTTTGGAAATCAGAAAACAATAGGACTGATATTCCCCTCTTCCAACTCTTCCGCGAAGCTGATGAAGAGAAGAAAGCCCAAATCTTTCAGCATTTATTATAGAAATTATTGTTGCATTGGGAACATTTATTCCAACCTCAACCACTGTTGTAGAAAGAAGTATGTCAGTTTCTTTATTTTTAAAAGCTTTCATAACCTCATCTTTTTCAGAATTTTTCATCTTTCCATGAAGTATTCCTACTTTATAATTGTTAAATCTGTTTTCAATTTCATATCTGTACTGCTCAATAGATTTTACAGCCATTTTCTCACTGTCTTCAATAAGAGGAACAACAAAATATGCCTGTCTTCCCTCATGAAGTTTTTTCTCTATAAAATCATAAGCTTTTTCTAAATCTATCTCCCCTGAAATCCATTTTGTTCTGATAGGTTTTCTTCCGGGAGGAAGTTCATCAATTATCGATATATCCAAATCTCCGTAAATGCTCAGTGCAAGAGAACGTGGAATAGGTGTAGCACTCATAACAAGAAGATTTGAAAGAATACCTTTATCTCTCAGTTTCTTTCTTTGAACAACACCAAACCTGTGCTGTTCATCAATAACTATAAGCCCCAGTCTGCCAAATTCAACATTATCTTCTATCAAAGCATGAGTTCCTATTACAAGGGAGATTTCTCCGTTTTTTATTCCCTCAAGAAGAACCTCTCTCTTTTTTCCTTTTACACTTCCTGTAAGAAGTTCTGTTTTCACTCCAAGTTTTTCAAAATCATCTTTTATAGAAAGATAGTGCTGTGTTGCAAGTATCTCTGTTGGAGCCATAATAACTCCCTGATAACCGTTTTCGATTATATACAGAAGAAGCACCATAGCTACCACTGTTTTACCGCTTCCAACATCTCCCTGAATCAGACGGTTTATAAATATTCCGCTGTTCAGTTCTTTGTATATATCAGTTATTACATTTTTCTGTGCTTTTGTCAGCTGAAAATTAAGGTTTTTCAAATAGTTTTTCACAAGAGATTTATTATCTCTCAGTTCATATTTTTTTCCTTCTGACACTCCCTCTATAAATTTTTTTTCCAAAATTCCCATTTCAAGAATCAAAAGTTCTTCAATAGCAAATCTTCTTTTTGCATCTTCAAGGTTTTTATGATCTGTTGGAAAATGAATTTCATTAAGAGCTGTTTGTCTGCCCATAATATTATATTTTTCAATAATTTCATGGGGAATATTTTCCATAAAATATTTTTTGTTTGCTGTTATATTTTTTTTCAAAACTTTTCTCAGACTGTTTTGAGCAAAATTCTTTATCGTACTGTAAATCGGCAGAATTTCTCCTTTGTCCATCTCTATCTGATTGGATACTTTTTTATATTCAGGGTTTGTCATCTGAAAATTATATCCCCTCTTCACATGCCCGATAAGAATATACTCCTCACCGATTTTTAAAGATTTGGCAAGATAAGGCATTTGAAACCATACAACATCTATAACTCCTGTCCCGTCTGTTGCTCTTGCTTTTGTCATTTTCAGCCTTGAAGGAGTGTAAGGTGATGAGATTGTCATAAACTGAACTTTTAATACAACATATTCATCTCCTCTTAATTCCTCTATCTTTTTTATATTTGTTCTGTCATCATAGGCTCTGGGAAAATAATAAAGCAAATCATGAAGAGTGTTTATTTCAAGTTTTTTTATTTTTTCCATCTCTTTCAAAGTAAGAGATTTCAGATTTAAATTTTTTAAATCTTCAAATATCATTCTGTAATCTTCATTCATTATTTATTCTCCCTCCTTCCTGAATATATCAATTATATAAAAAGGCTGTTGCTTTAAAAATAAGAATAAAATTCTCTTCGTAAAAATTTTTGCTATTAATATTGCTCACAAAACTAAAATTCATAAACTCGTGACTTCGTCACTCAAACAGTATGAATTTTTGAGTTTTGCTTGCTGCATTAATTACGCAAAATATTTTTAATCTCGATAATTTTATTCTTATTTCATTTCTATGCAACAGCCTTATTTTATTTTTATAAGCAAATTAATTAATCAAGTTGTTCCATGATTTCATCAGGAATTTCAAAGTTTGAGTAAACTTCCTGAACATCATCAAGATCATCTAAAGAGTCATAAAGAAGTACAACTTTTTTAGCTACGTTTACATCGTTTATAACTACTTTGTTTTCAGGAATCATTGTGATTTCTGCTTCTTCATATTTGTATCCTGCTTCTGTTAATGCATCTAATACACCTTGGAAAGCTGCAGGATCTGTTAATACTTGAAACTCATCTGCTTCTTCAACGATATCATCTGCTCCGGCTTCTAATGCAACCATCATGAAATCTTCTGAATCTTCTACATTTGCTGCAGGAACAATGATTTCTCCTTTTCTGTTAAACATCCAAGAAACTGCACCGTCTGCACCAAGATTTCCTCCTTTTCTAGAGAAAGTCATTCTTACTTCAGATGCTGATCTGTTTTTGTTGTCTGTTACAACATCAACTATGAAAGCTGTTCCTTCTGGTCCATATCCTTCATATCTCATTTCTATATAGTCTACACCTTCAAGTTCTCCAGTTCCTTTTTTGATTGCTCTTTCAAGGATATCTTTAGGCATGTTTCCTGCTTTTGCTTTTTCTATTGCAAGTCTAAGTCTTGGGTTGAAGTTTGGATCTCCTCCACCCTCTTTAGCTGCTATTGTTAATTCTTTTCCTAATTTTGTAAATAAGCTTGCTCTTTTTTTATCCTGAGCACCTTTTCTGTGTTGGATATTATTCCATTTACTATGTCCTGACACGAGATTTCCTCCTATTAATATTAAATTAAAATATTTTTCCTTATTATTTTATCATATGAGATAATTTTTTTCAATAATCTAGAACTTCATAATTTTACTTTCTGTTATAAGAATATGAATTTTTTCATCATACTCTTCTCCAAAAAACCTGTCATCTACCTGAAAATCATAAGCCAGAGATATTTTTAAAGGTTTTGTTTCTTCAAAAGAATTTAAAAATTTATCATAATATCCTCTTCCGAAACCTATTCTCTCTCCTCTTGTGTTAAATGCCACTCCGGGAACAATAACAATGTCTATATTCTTTTCTGTAAAATCATTTCCTTTGGATTCCAGAATTCCAAAATTTCCTTTTTTAAACTCTCTATTAAGCACAACAGGAATTATTCTGCTTTTATCCTCTGAAACCCTTGGGATAAGCACAGTTTTTCCCATTTCGATAAGCTTTTTATTAATCTCTCCTGTTGACACTTCATTTTTAAAATCCATGTAAGACATTATTACCTGAGCTTTTTCAAGGTATGAAAATGTATTTTCAAAAAATCTTTTTATAATCTGAGAACTTAGTTTTTCTTTTTCCCCTTCTGAAAGATTTTCTCTTTTCTCTCTTATATCTTTTCTTACAATAGATTTAATATCTTTGTTACTCATTATCTGCTCCTAAAAGCTGTTTTACTGCTTTTAAATCATTCCAGAAATCAAGAGCGACTTTTGATTTTTTACCGCTGCTGTCCCTTGATTTTTTTGTAAAGTTTACATCATAAGTAACTATAACTTTTATATTTCCTCTCCAATTCTGCACTTCCCCGCGGATTTCTCCCATATTAACCTCTTTTTCAAAAAGAAGTTCTCCTATGTCCTGTCCCAATGCCACAATTATTTTAGGCTGAATAAGAGCAATCTGCATATCAAGAAGATCTTTCATTTTTCTTTGTTCATCTTCAAAAAGCTCTCTGTATTTCATCTTATTTTTTGTAAGAGTTGTAATATAATAATCTTCAGGTGTTATATCTGCTATATCACACAGTTTTATTAAAAACTCACCGCTTGAACCTACTGCAACTTTCAAGTCTGCTGTTTCATAAAGTTCTGCATCATCACCTATAAAAAGCACTCTTGCATTTTTATTTCCGCTTCCAAGGAGAATTTCCTCGTCCTCTTTCAATGAATTTAGTCTGTGCATAGTCCCTATTTCAAATCTCAGTTCTTCCCATAGCTCTTCTTTTTCCATAGTTCCCTCCCTAAATTTCATACAATTCTGTTACTTCGTCCTGACGAGCTATCTCCACAGGTATATTTATATTAAATCTTCCCAATTCCTGATGAATTGTTCTTGATACTATATCAAAATTATTGCTGTCTTTGCTTACGTGAGCAAGATAGATTTTCTTTAAATCATGGTGATAATTTTCACACACAAATTTTGCTGCATCATTGTTTGAAAGATGCCCGTTTCTGCTTTTTACTCTGTCTTTCAAATCCCATGGATAACTGCATTCCATAAGCATTTTGTAATCATAATTTGACTCGATTATCATTATGTTTACATTTCTGAAAAGCTCTCTTACTCTGTTGTCCACATATCCTATGTCTGTTGAAATTCCAAGAGCCTTTCTGCTTATTGTTCCCTCTATTCTGAATCCCACAGTTCTTTTTGCATCATGCATAACATCAACAGGAAGAACCTTTACTTTTTCGTTAAGAACAAATGTTTCGTTATCAATAAAAATAAGGTTGTTTTTTTCTATTTTTCCAAGTTTTCCCTCACATACAGAATAGCTTTCTTTTGTTATATACACAGGAATATTATGTTTTCTTGATAAAATTCCTGCTCCTTGAATATGATCTGTGTGCTCGTGGGTAATAAGAATTCCCTGTATCTCCTCTATATTTTCATTTATTTCTTTTAATCTGCATTCTATTTTTTTTCCGCTGAAACCTGCATCAACAAGAACTTTTACTCCGTCCACTTCTACGAACGTAGAATTTCCGCCGCTTCCGCTTCCTAATATTGATACTTTCATTTTATCCCTTTCTCAGTCACTTATTTTTTCCACAATTTTCTAATTATATTATATCATAAAAATAATTCAATCAAAAAAAGAATATAAAAAAATAAGAATAAAATTTTCTTAGAAAATTTTATTCTTAATTTTAACGTGAGGGGTTACTTTGTATTTTCAAGTTCTTCTGCTGCAGATCTCAGCTTTTCTTTCTGGTTTCTTGTACTGATGTGTTTGTTTCTTTTTTCTACAAGATCATTATATTTTTTGCTTAAAAATCTCATATATTCATATTCAAACACATAATCTGATTCCATAAAGTATATACTGTTGTCTGCTTTTACTGAAAATCCATAAAGTGCCAGCATATAATAATCTGAGAAATCAATATGCACAGGGTGGTATACATCCATTTCAGCCACAGCATAACCATTTATCCCCAATGCAACAGAGTCTCTCAAATTGCTAGGTCCTAAAAATGGAATTACAACATAAGGTCCTCTTCCCACACCATAATATGCTAAAGTCATTCCAAGAGTTTCTTTATGCTTTGGAAGCCCTATGCTTGTTGCAGGGTCAAAAAGCCCCAAAAGCCCAACTGTACTGTTTATTCCGAATCTCAAAACAGTTTCTATTCCGTCAGTGAATTTCAGCTGTAAAAATGAGTTAAGTGCATAACCTATATTTTCAAAGTTAGTAAAAAAGTTGCTGAATCTCTTTTGGAAAAAATCAGGAGTGTAATATTTATATGTTGTTACCATTGGCTTTAAAAGATATCTGTCTGCCATTCCGTTAAAATAATAAATTCTTCTGTTAAGGGGTCCTAAAGGATCATCCATTCCGTAAAGAACAGCCAGTTCCTCATTAATCTCTTTTTTCTGCACATTTTCAATATTATAGCTGTGATTTATATCATCTCTGAAACTATGCTCATCTTTTACTTTGGCACTGCTGCACCCTATCAGAAGATAAGCAAGAAGGAGTGCTGCTATTTTATTTTTTACCTTCAACTAACTTACCTCCTTTCATAAAATTAAGCATATTTTTAACATTTTCATAGTAGAACATATTTCCGCAGTGTCCTCCATACGGATAAACAATTATTCTGCCCTTAAATACGTCTTTTAGATAATTGATATTTTCTTTTGTAAGAATAAGTTCATCTCTGTTTGTAACAGCCATAATTTTATCAGATTTACGAAGATAATCTTCAATTACTTTAAGGTCTGTGTATTTTATCAGAGTATCTGCTGTCAGACTCTCTCCATATTTTTCTTTGTAGTATGGTACAGCAAGTTTCTCCATGTATTCTTCAAAGTCTGCAAAATTTATCTTTTCAAAATATCTTCCCATATCCTCGTATTTTTCTATTTTTCTGTCAACATAAATTCCTCTTTTATTTGCTGCATCTGTAAGGAAATTTATATCAATAGCATTCAATCTGAAAACAAGTCCGATTCCCACTTTCAAATCTCTGTCTGTTATTCCCAAAGCTCTCAGAACTTTTTCAGGATTCTGCTTTTTAAGAGCTTCTTCATTGCTCTTTCCTGTAAGTGCTGCCATATTGTCTGTAAGAACATTTACCCTTACAAAAAGATTTTCAATATTTCCTCCAATAGCATCATCAAACATATTGTCAAGAAGCATTGCTGAAGTATAAAGATTTACAGCAGGATTTACTAAAAATACCCTTTTAAAATTAAAATCTTTTTCTGTTTCGTCAATATACGAAAGGATAGCTGAATGTGTAGCTCCAAGACTGTATCCCATTAAATAATAATCAGAAATTTCTGCCTTTTTCTCTACAATTTCCTTGATTCTGTTTATTGCTCTGTATAAGTCCATACCATCATTCATAAGAATTCCCGGCATTTTATCATAAGATAAAGATACCACGGAGTTGGTGTTCATAGTTGATGAAACTCCAACAACGTGGTATCCTGCTGTATAAAATATTCTTTGGAAAAATTCTGTTTTAAGGGAAGTTGCTGATGAACCAGTCCCTGAAAGAATAAATACCAAAGGTGCTTTTTTATTCTGTAAGGCTACTGAAAATTTGTAGTCTTCCTGATATTCCAAATTGGCAGGAGTTTCTCTTGTTTTTATGAAACTTGTGCTGTATATAGAGATAGGAATTTTTTCCATGATTCCCGGGGCCATCATTGCCGAGGTTCCCAATACAGTTGCCACATATGGATTTTTAAATGGGTAATCGTATGCAGATACAATTGTCCCAAGCAAAATAAATATTGATAATATGAATTTTTTCATAACTGCCTTCCTTTTAAATTTTAGTCTGTAATTTTACTTATGATTATATTCTACTAAAATTTATAGGAAAAGACAAATTATAAATTATAATTTTAGAAACTATGGTCTGATTTCAAAACCAGCTTCTTTTATAGCCACTGCTATTTCGTTTCTGTGGTGTTCGTCTGCACACTCTATAACTATTTTAGCAACTTGGTTGTTAATTTTTATTCCTGTTTTATACATAGATTGGTTTATTCTTAGGATATTAGCTTTTTTCTCAGCTAAAACTTGAAGAACTTTAAATAATTCTCCTGCTCTGTCTGGAACTACTACGTTGAACTCAGCTTTTCTTCCTTCAAGGATAAGAGCTTTGTTTATGATTCTTTCTATCATGTTGATGTCAGAGTTTCCTCCAGAAATTACACAACAGATGTTTTGTCCTTTTTCTTGGATTTTTCCAGCTAGAAGTGCTGCAACTGGAGTTGCTCCTGCTCCTTCTGCTACTACTTTAGATTTTTCCATTAAGAATAGAATAGCTCTTGCTATATCGTCTTCACTTACTGTTACTATTTCGTCAACATATTCTTTTATCATTTCACAAGTTAATTGTCCTGCTCTTGCAACAGCAATACCGTCTGCTATTGTAGGACTTGTTTTTATTGTGCAAGGACATCCTTGTTTTACAGCTTCAAGCATTGATGCAGCATTTTCAGCTTCAACACCAACCATTTTTACTGAAGGTTTTAATGTTTTTACAGCTTTAGCGATACCAGAAGCGATACCTCCTCCTCCAATAGGAACTATAACCATATCAACATTTTCTAAGTCTTCGATAATTTCCATACCGATTGTTCCTTGTCCAGCTATAACATATGGATCGTCAAATGGATGTAGGAATGTAGCTCCTGTTTCAGCTTGAATTTCACAAGCTTTGTTATATGCATCATCATAAACTGTTCCTACTTGAACAACTTCTGCTCCGTAGTTTCTTGTTGCAACAACTTTAGATAAAGGTGCTGTTCCAGGCATTACGATTGTTGATTTTATTCCAAGATTTGTAGCTCCAAGTGCCACACCTTGAGCATGGTTACCAGCTGAAGATGCTATAACCCCTCTTGCTTTTTCTTCGTCAGTAAGGTGCATTATTTTGTTTAGAGCTCCTCTTATTTTGAATGAACCTGTTTTTTGTAGGTTTTCTAATTTGAAGAATACTTTATTTCCTGTTAAAGATTCCATAGTTGGGCATTCAACTATTTGAGTTCTTTTTACAGATCCTTTTATGGTTTCTGCTGCTTCCTTAATCATATCAAACGTTACTTTTTCCATTTTACATTCCTCCTAAACCAATTTATATTTTAAAAAGTAAAACTATATTGTTTTCAATCGAAGTATACTTTTTTTGGAGAAAATTTTCAAGTACTTTTCAATTTTTTATTCTTTTTCTAAAATCTTCATTATCCCATCTGCCGTATATTCCTTGGCTTCTGCAAAAATATTTATTTTAAAATTTTTTAAAGTTTTTGTAGTTGACGGTCCGATTGATATAACTTTCAAACTTTTTACGCACGAAATGTCATGTTTTAAACTCTTTACGAAAGATTTCACTGCTGAAGAGCTTAAAAAAGTTATATATTCCATGGTTTTTAATCTCTCTTCCACATCTTCTTTTGAGTTTACAGCCATAATAGTTTTGTATCCTGTAAATTTTTCAAAACCTCTCGCATATTCTCTGCTCCATCTTTCATCTTCACATGGAGATATGTCAGATGTTATCACAAGAATTCTGTCATTTTCATTTGTAACTTTTAAAATCTCTTTTGCCAGTTCTGCAACAAGATATTTTTCAGGCATTACATCAGCTTTTATTTTAAAATTTTCAAGCTCCTCTTTTGTTTTTGCTCCCACAGCTCCGATTTTTATATCTCCCAGACATCTCATATCAGGAATGTGCCTGAAAAAAAACTTTACTCCGTTTGGAGAGTTAAAAAGTACTGCTTTATAATTTTTCAGTTTTGAATAATCAAAATTCATCATGCAGTCCTCTATTTTCAAAAAAGGCATAAGCTCTGCACAGCCTCCCATTTTTTCTATCTCTCTTGAAAAAATTTCTCCCTGTACTTCGTCTCTTGTTACAAGAATATTTTTTCCATACAGCTCTTTTTTTTCAAACCAGCTGAATTCTTCACGCTTTGAAACTACGTCACCGATTACTATTACAGCAGGAGGAACTATATTTTCTTTTTCTGCTGTCTGTTTTATAGTACCAAGAGAACCTGTAACTGTTCTCTGTTTTCCTGTTGTACCTTTTTCTATCACTGCTGCTGGTGTGTTCGGATTTTTCCCATATTTTATAAGTTCAGAGGCTATAAGTCCCAGATTTTTTATTCCCATAAGAAAAACAAGGGTACCGTCAAGTTTGGCAATAGGTTCAAAATCATGAAATTTGTTGTCTTTTGCTGTCATTCCTGTAAACACATGAAAAGATTTTGACATTCCTCTGTGTGTAACAGGGATTCCTGCATATTCAGGAACAGAAACAGCAGAAGTTATTCCGGGAATTATCTCAAAAGGAATATTATTTTTCACAACCTCCTCTATCTCTTCCCCTCCTCTGCCAAAAACAAAAGGATCTCCTCCTTTAAGCCTTACAACTGTTTTTCCCTCCAAAGCCTTTTCAACTATGGTTTTATTAATCTCTTCCTGAATAAGTCCGCCCTCTGTGTTCTCTTTTCCAAGATAGATTAATTCTGTTCCCTTTTGGGCAAATCCAAGTATTCTTTTATTTACAAGTCTGTCATAGATAATACAGTCTGCCTCTTCAATACATCTTTTTCCCTTAAGTGTAAGAAGTTCGAAATCTCCGGGTCCTGCACCTGTTATATATATTTTTCCTTTTTTATTTTTATCAGCCATTTATTTTACCTCTGATTTTTTCTGCAAGTTCTCTTGCAAGAATTATTCCTTTTTCCCTTTTTCCTCTGTGGATATCTTTGTGAAGCTTTTCTCCGTCGTAATAAATTCCTTTTATAACTATCTCATCATTTTCTTTGTCTATCTCAGCAAAACAACCCATAGGTGTGTGGCATCCGCCGTCAAATATTTTTGAAAATTCTCTTTCAACAGCCACTGTTTCTTCTGCCTCTGTATCTATTATTTCTGCAAGCATTTTAAGTATCTCTTCATCATTTTCTCTGCACTGAACACAAAGAGCTCCCTGCGCAGGAGCAGACATAACCTCTTCAGGTGAAAAATACTGAGTTATTCTGTCCTCAAGCCCCACTCTTAAAAGCCCTGCTGCTGCAAGAACTATTCCGTCAAAATCTTCCTCTTCCAGCTTTCTAAGCCTTGTATGGATATTTCCTCTGATTGGTTTTATTACTGCATCAGGTCTTAAATCTTTGATTGATACAGCTCTTCTTAAAGAACTTGTTCCTATAACTGGGTTCTCAGGAAGTTCTGAAAGTTTTTTGCCATTTTTTGATACAAAAACATCTCTGCTGTCTGCTCTTCTTGGAACTGCTCCGCAGATTAACCCTTCAGGACTTACAGCAGGCATATCTTTCATTGAATGAACAGCCAGATCTATCTCTCTGTCCAAAAGTTCTTTTTCAATTTCCTTTGTGAAAAAACTTTTAAGAGATACATTTTTATCTCCCCAGTTTGTTCTCATATCTTTGTCTCCTGTAGTAACAATTACCTTTATTTCAAATTCCATATCAGGAAATTTTTCTCTAAGCATTTCACATACAATTTCACTTTGTGCCATAGCCAGTATACTTCCTCTTGATCCTATCAATACCTTTTTCTTGGTCATTTTATTTTCCTTCCTAAAACTTTTTATTTTTCTTTAAATTTTTCTGTTAATTTTTTTATATCTGATGATACCCACAAATATTTTATTTCAGGTCTTTTCAGCACCACAGGAACTGCTCCTGTTTCATAAGCTGCTTCTATTTTCTCCAGCTCTCCTCCTGTACTCCCGCTTTCCTTTGTTACAACATATCTGATATTATAATTTTTATACACAGCCTTGTTAAACTCTTTTGAAAAAGGTCCTTGAAGCCCGATTATATTTTTTGCTTTAATTCCTGTATCTTCAAGTTTTTTTATTGATTCTGTTACAGGGAGAACTCTGAAATATATATTTTCAAGATTTTTAATATTTCTGAATTTTTCTATATTGTTGCTCCCAAGAGTAACAAGAATATTTCCTTCAAGAGTTTCTAAAAATTTTACAAGCTCATTTGTTTCATAAAAATTTACGCTGTTTTCATATTTCAAAAGTTCTCTTTCAAATCTGAAATATTTTAACTCCATATTTTCTGCAGCTTTCATAGCATTCTTAGATACTTCCACAGCATAAGGGTGGCTGAAATCAAATATTCTTTTTATATTTTTTTCAGAAACAAATTTTTTCATCTGTTCTTCATTCATAGCCCCTGTATGAATCTGCACTCCTGCATTTTCCACAAGTTTTTTTCCATATTCGCTGACTGTTGTAATTATAATATCATTTATATCTTCATCAGATTTTTTTAATATCTCAATAAAATCTCTGGAATCTTTTGTTCCGCCGATTATCCAATCCATTATCCCACCTTATATCCTCTTGGTGTTATCATCTTTCCGTTTTTTACAAATGTTTTAGAGTTTCCGATTATCACTGTTGAAAACATATTTATTTCAAAATCAAGGAGATTTTCAAGAGTTGTAATATCATAATTTTCTCCTTCACGTCCTGTGTTTCTCACTATTGCTGCTGGAGTATTCTTGCTTTTATATTTCAGCATAATCTCCACAGCTTCGTTAATAAGGTCTGGTCTTCCATGACTTTTAGGATTGTAAAGAGATATTACGAAATCTCCCTCGCTTGCAAGAGCTATTCTTTTTTTAATAAGCTCCCAGTCTGTAAGAAGATTGCTTAAAGAAATCATCACGTTGTCATGCATTAAAGGTGCTCCCACAACAGCAGCAGAGGCATTTGCAGAAGTTATTCCTGGGATGATTTCCACCTCTATATCTCTGTCGCAGGCTACTTCAAGCATAATTCCTGCCATTCCGTATACTCCTGCATCTCCTGAACTGATAAGAGCTGTAATATTTCCCTCTTCTGCAAGTTTTAATGTTTCCTCACATCTTTCTATCTCTTTTTTCATTGCAGATTTTATCATTTTTTTGTTTGGAAACATATCTTCCACAAGAGAGATATATGTTTTATGCCCGATTAACACATCAGCCTCTTCCATAGCTTTGTATGCTCTGAAAGTCATATTTTCTTTATTTCCCGGTCCAATTCCGATTACATAAATTTTTCCTTTTTTATTCATCAATTTTTGTCCTCTCTTCAAAAACAGAAACAGTTATTCCGTTGTATCTTAATTTTTCTTCTAAAAATTTTCCGGTTTGTCCGCTTGCAAGCTTTGCACATGGAGCAGATACAGCTCCTACTCCTATTGTCTTTCTCACAAATTCCGATTGTTCAAAATCACGCTCTATTTTTTTTATCTCTTCTCTTGAAATTATAACCAGTTTTTTTTTAAAAAACTCTGCTGTTTCAATTATTCCCTGCTCATTTTCTTTTACATCAGCAGTAGCAAAAAGCCTTATGCTTTCTTCACAAAGATTGTGCTTTTCAAGAACATCTTTCACAGTATTTATAATCTCACAGGATTCTGTCCCTTTCTTACACCCTATTCCCAAAATAATATTTTCAGGAATAATTTTTGATATCTTTATATTTTTTCTGTTTGAAACTATTATGATTCCTTCCGGGTTTTCCTCTTTCATGTTTTCAGGAACTTTTATCTGAACAGGCTTTCCTGCAACAATAAGACTTGTAACTTTTTTAGTACTTTCAAGATTTTCTATCTTCCCTTTTATCTCCATTGCTATTGTGTCCACAGCTGTTTTGCCTGATACATCAGAGGCTGTTGAAATAACAGGAACTGCTCCTGTAATCTTTCCTAAAAATTCTGCAGCTTTATTTGCTCCTCCAAGATGCCCTGAAAGAAGAGAGATTATGAAATTTCCCTCTTCATCCATGCTTAAAACAGCGGGGTCTTTGTCTTTTGATTTTATAAAAGGAGCAATAGTACGGACAGTTATTCCTGCTGCTGTGATAAATAAAAAAGTATTATATTTTTCTTTTTCCAAAAGCTCGCCGAAAAATTCCTGTAATTTTTTATCTATCAAGAGAGTTCTGTTTTTCATAAATTTTTCTATTGTAAAAACATCACACTCTGTGTGTTTTTGTATTTCCAGTGCTTTTGACACTCCTTTTTCTGTTACAGCTATAACTCCCAGTTTCATAATTATTTCTCCGTTTTATTTTTCTTTTTCATTCAGTCCTTTTCTATATTCATGGGTAAAATATTTGTCATAAAGCTTTGATTTAGAATATTCACCTTTTTCTGCCAAAAACCATCCTACAAGTATCTGAGCTGTTTTTGTAATATTTTCTTTTTTAACTTTTTCACTTATATTTTCAAGTGTTCCCATCACAATTTTTTCATCTTCCCATGTTGCTCTCTGTACCACTGCAATAGGAGTATCTTTTGAATAATGTTTTATAAGTTTTTCTACAACAGTGTCTATCATCTGTACTGAAAGAAATATTGCCATTGAGGCTTTGTGAGATGCAAGGCTTTCAAGGCTCTCTGTTTCAGGAACAGAAGTTCTTCCTTCCATTCTTGTGCATATTACTGTCTGGCTTACATCTGGAAGAGTAAACTCTTTTTTTACAGATGCTGCTGCTGCAAGAAACGAACTTACTCCGGGAATAACTTCATATTCTATTCCATGCTCGTCTAAAATATCCATCTGTTCCCTGTGAGCTCCAAAAATTGCAGGATCTCCTGTATGAACTCTTGCAACTTTTTTATTATTTTTTGTAGCATTCACCATTATATCTATAACTTCTTCAAGATTAAGAACAGCGCTGTTATATATCTCTGCTCCCTCTTTGTGACAGTTTATCACCTCTTTGGGAACAAGAGAACCTGCATAAATTATAACATCAGCCTCTTTTACAAGGCGTTGTCCTTTAACTGTTATAAGCTCCGGGTCTCCAGGTCCTGCTCCTATGAAATATACTTTTTCCATTTTTCTACTCCTCCTTTTTTCAAAATCATTGTAGAAAAATAGGGTACATTTTCTGCATCTATCTCATCAAGATTAAAATATACTTTCTGTTTATCTTTTCCGGATTCAAAAACCATAAGGATATTATCCATATTTCCTGTTTCTCTTACAGCCTCTCTCAGCTCTTTAAATTTAAGTGCTGTTTTCATAAACACAATATTATCTGCGTTTTCTATCTCTTTTTTTATATCGCAGTTTTTATGAAGAGGAACTATTTTTAAAGTTTCATTTCCCATTACAAGAGGAAGATTAAATCTTGAGCTTATGTCTGCAAAAGATGAAATTCCTGCAACTGTGATTACCTCATGTTTTTCTGAAACATTTTCAAGAAGATAAACATAAGTGCTGAAAGTCATAGGATCTCCTATTGTTAAAAATCCTACATTTTTCCCGCTGTTTAGATAATCTTCCACAATTTTTCCATTTCTTTTTCTCTCTTCCTGTCTTTTTTTTAAGTCAGGATTCATAGAAAATTCCATATTTATTATTGTGCTTTCAGGTTTAAGATAATCTTTTGCTATTGAATATGCTGTGCTTTCAAAATCTCTTCCAGCATCTGGAACTATTATTATATCAAGCTCTTTTAAAGCTTTCACAGCTTTAAGAGTCATCATTTCAGGATCTCCCACACCTATTCCTATTCCGTAAAATCTACTCATTAATCTCTCCTTTTTTTCCGCTTATAATATATATGGGATTTTCCCCGTACATCATTGTGTATCCGCCAACCTGTTTTCCTCTGGCTACTGTCATATTTATTATTTCTGTATCTTTAATATTATATTTTTTAAATGCTTTTTGTACTTCTGAAAGAGTTTCCAGAGTAATGGCGTTTATAACAATGATACTGTCCTCTTTTGAATATTTTACAAAATACTCAGTCAGGTCATTTATGTGTCCTCCTGAGCCTCCTATAAACATTCTGTCAAAATTTTTAATACTCAAGTCATCAGGAGCAGTACCATGTATTACTTCCAAATTTTTTATACCAAATTTTTTTATATTCTCTTTTATTAAATTAATTCCCTCTGTTTTTCTCTCTACAGCATACACTTTTCCCGTTTTTATATATGTGGCTGCCTCTATTCCCACAGAGCCTGTTCCTGCTCCAATATCCAAAAGCACAGAATCATCTGCAAGCTGAAGTTTTGCCACAGATACAGCTCTCACTTCCTGTTTTGTCATAGGGACTTCCCCTCTTATAAATTCTTTGTCTGCTATATGTCCCATTATTTCACCTTCTTAAGAATAAGTACATTCATTTCATATTCTCTGTTATGCTGCTCAAAATCTTCTGCATAAAATTCTGTAATTTTTTCATCTTCATAGGAAAGTTTTTCACCTACAATCATTTTTATATCCGCTAAATTATTTTTCATCAAAATCCTTCCTATATAATAAGGAGAATTTTTGTTATCTGTAAGCAGAATAATACCTGCTGTACTATTTTTTAAAGCCTCGATAATATCTATCTCTCTTCCATGAACACTGTACAGATTATAATTTTCCCAGCTCTCTCCTATTTTGGCAGAAAGATACTGAAAAGATGATATTCCCGGCACTGTATTAAAAACAAAATCTGCAAGATTTTTTTTCAGATAATTCAGCAGACTGTAAAAACCTGTGTCACCGGATACAATCACTGTTATATTTTTATGGCTGTTTCTTTTTATATATTCTGTCATCTCTGAAAGCTTTTCCAAAATAAATTTTTCCTGATTTTCATTAAGAAGAGAGGAGATGTCTTTCAAATGTCTTTCTCCTCCGATTACAATATCAGCAGATTTTACAGCCTTTTTTCCAGCCTCTGTAAAATAATCTATGTTTCCGGGACCAAGCCCCACAACATTAATTCTTTTCATTTTGCTGCACCTCTTTTACTATTCACAAAAATATGTGTTTAGTTGAATAAAATTTGTGTTGACTCTTCATGCATTTCTTTCATTAATTCATAAAAGCCTTTACTGTGTCCAAGCTCTTTTCCGCTGAAAGAGAAAAGAAGAGCCTCACATCTTATACTGCTGTCTCTTGTGTAGTCTACACATTTTTGTGCTGCTTTATCTGCCAGCATTGTAAATAGTTTCTTTTCAGTTACATATTCACAAGCTTCTTCAACTGTATTTGAATTTAAAATTTTGAAAATATTTTCAGGTTTTTCTCCTGCAAGAAAGGCATTTGCTCCCATGATTTCCATACGGCAGTCTGCTGTTCTGCTGTGGGTATCATATATTCCTCCTGCTATTTTTACAGCTTTTCCAATATGCCCGATAAGAACTATTCTTTTAAAACCAAGATCTGCTGCACTCTCCATTACAAATCCTACATAGTTGCTCATTACAACAACTCTGTCCATATCAATTTCCAGCTCTTCGCAGTATTTTCTTCCATGATTTCCAAAAGAAAAAATAATCCAGTCGCTGCCTTTGTCCTCTTTTACAACTTTCATCTGTGCATAAAGTGCTTTTTTAAGTGCTTCGGAACTCATAGGATTAAGTATTCCTGTTGAACCTAAAATAGAAAGTCCTCCCTTTACTCCCAGTTTTTCATTAAAAGTTTTCTTGGCTTTTTCTCTTCCTTCAGGAATGTAAATCATAATTTCTACTTTTAAGTTTCTTTCTTCCAGAACATCTTTTACTGCATTTTCTATCATTTTAAGAGGTCCGGGATTTATTGCAGATTTCCCTACAGGACACTGAAGCCCTTTTTTTGTGGAAATTCCAACTCCTCTTCCTCCATAAACTAAAATATTATTAAGATAATATCCTTTTTCTATTTTTTTAAGTTCTTTTACAATTTTTACTTTTGCAAATACTTCTATTCCATCAGTAACATCAGGATCGTCTCCTGCTTCTTTCTTGACAGATACTGTACAAAAATTTCCTCTTTTTCTCATTTTTTCTGTACGGATTCTTAAAACTTTTCCGTTAAGTGTTTCCAGATATACAGCTTTTGAATCTCTGTCTTCAAGAAGATTATGAAGCGCTCCTTTCACGCATGCTGCTGCACATGTTCCTGTAGTGTAACCTGATTTCAATTCCTTCATTAAGTTAAAACCCCTCTCTTTTGTATATTTGATATAAAATTCCGTGAAGAATGGAAACTGTAACTGTACTTCCGCCTTTTCTTCCGTCTATTGTTATATATGGAATATCCATATTTTTAAATATTTCTTTTGAATCTGCTGCTCCCA
>OGZM01001230.1_pt1 | contig 22846 bp, 14 predicted proteins | sample 1576821 | NCBI WGS metagenome assembly OGZM01 (sample SAMEA3541491, study PRJEB24748) | human gut metagenome | biome: human gut; feature: human-associated habitat; material: faeces | place: China | collected 2012
ACAGAAGTTTTACATCATTTTTATCTTTTAAAACTTTATAAAGTTCTATCATAACTTTTTTAATAATCTCTGCTGCAGTTCCCTGAATAATAGTATTTACTGCCATTCTTTCCCCTTGACTTTTTATATTTTTATTTCTTGAGTGTATTCCGTCAATATCTCTTCTTCTTTTGAAATATGTTTCAACATAGCCGTTTTCTTCAGCTTTGTGTATAATTTCTTTTTCAAGTTCTTTTACTTTTGGATATTCATCAAAATATTTTGCAATATAATCTTCTGCATCTTTTCTTGTAATTTTTAGCTCTTTGGCAAGTCCGAAAGCTGTTTTTCCATAAATGATACTAAAGTTTACAATTTTAGCAGCAATTCTTTCTTCTCTTGACACGTCACTATTTTCGTCTAAGCCGAATATTTTTTTTGCAGTTAAATTATGAAGATCTTTTCCTTCTCTGTATGCTTTGATAAGGTTTTCATCCTGTGAAATCTCTGTAAGAACTCTAAGCTCTATTTGAGAGTAGTCAATACCAAGAAGTTTGTATCCTTTTTTGGCAACAAATCCCTCTCTTATTCTCATTCCGTCATCTGTTTTTACAGGAATATTCTGCAGATTAGGGTCAGAAGAAGAAAGCCTTCCTGTTGCTGTTCCTGTCTGGTTAAAGCTTGTATGGATTCTGTTGTTTTCATCTACCGCTTTTGGAAGAGCATCAATATATGTTGATTTCAATTTAGAAAGTTTTCTGTATTCAAGAATATATTTTGCAATCTCTTCTCCTCTTGCTTCAAGTTCTTCTAAAACTTCAACGTTTGTAGAAAGCCCTGTTTTTGTTTTTTTCACAGGAGCGATATTAAGATTTATAAATAAAACTTCAGCAAGCTGTTTTGGAGAGTTAAGATTAAAACTTCCTCCTGCTATTTCATATATTTTCTTTTCCAGAACTTCAAGTTTTTCTCCAACTTCTTTTCCAAATTCATGGAAATATACAGGATCTATCATTATCCCCTCTTCTTCCATGGAGTTAAGAACCTCAATAAGAGGCATCTCTATCTCTTTTAAAACAGGGATAAGATTTTTTTCTTCAAGCTGTTCCTGTAATGAATAATGAAGTGTTTTTACAGCATCAGATCTCTGGCACAGATATTCACCATATTTCTGAATATCAGTTTCAGCAGGATTTTCTTTTCCAAAAATTTCTGCATATTTTTTAATCTCTTTTACACTTTCACTTAAAATCATTCCGTCAATATCTTCTCTTGTCTGGGCAGTGATAAGATGATATCCAAGCATTTCGTCAAATTCCATTTTTTCAGCAGGAATTTTGTATAAATTTCTAAGAACATTTTTAAAATTATATGTTACAAACTTTTTATCAAGAGAGAATATTTTTTCAAGTTCCTTTTTGTCAAAGTTTGTGTAAACATCTCCCAGTTTTAGAGCATGAGAGAAAGGAACATAATAATCCCTTGCATCACTTGAGAAAGAAACACCAATGTTTTCAGTATAGAAATATATTATCTCTTCTGATTTTAAATCTTCATACATCTGTTGAAATTTTTCTTTTGTATCAACAACCATTATTGTACTTTCTTTAATCTTTTTAGGTTTTTCAGGCTCTGCACTCATAGAAAATAATCCAAGCTGTCCCATGTTGTTTGAATCAGATGTATGTGTTTTTTCTTCAGGAGCATTTTCTTCTTCCTCTGTAAGCCCCATTCTTTTTATAAGAGCTTTAAATCCAAGTTCTTTAAAAAGAGCTAAAAGTTTTTTGTTATCTATTTCATATTTCAGATTTTCCTCTGTTGCTTCTAAAGGAATTTCTGTTTCTATTGTTGCAAGTTTTCTGCTTAAGAAAGCAATATCTTTATCTTCTTTTATGTTGTTTATAAGAGAAGGTCCTATTCCTGCTATCTCTTTTAATGAATCTACATTTTCATAAATTCCTTCAAGATTTCCATATTTTTCAAGCATAGGTATTGCTTTTTTAGGTCCTACTTTTCTTACTCCCGGAATTCCGTCACTGCTGTCGCCGATAAGTCCGAACAGATCAGGAATTGTTTCAGGATATACTCCCAAATGCTCTTTTACATCTTCACGGGTAGAAAGAATTTTAAATCCTCCGCCGTCTCCTTTTCCAAGAAGAGCAATATTTATATTTTCATCAAGGAGCTGTGTTAAATCTTTATCTCCTGTGATTATAATTACTTCGTATCCTTCTTTTGAAAACCTTTTGCTGATTGTTCCCATAACATCATCAGCCTCATATCCTGCTATTTTAAATCTTTCTATTCCAAAACAGTCAAGAACTTCTTCGATTCTTCCTATTTGAACAAGAAGATCTTCAGGTACAGCATCTCTGTTGCTTTTGTATTCTGAATATATTTCACTTCTTTTAAGTTCTCCTCTTCTAACGTCCTGAGCTGCACCAATAAAATCAGGAGAAAATTCGTTTATAATGCTTAAAAGAGTATTGGTAAATCCATATACTGCTCCAGTAGGTTCATTTTTTGTTCTAAAATTCATGTTGCCGTAAAAGGCTCTATACATAATTGCACTGACATCTAACAATACTATTCTTTTCATCTGCTTCCTCCGATTTATAATTTCCTTAATAATTATATCATAAATACCAGTATTATTGAATAAAGAGTTCTAAGTAATCAGAACTTTGTGAAAAGATTTTTCGTTGTGTTTCTTTTATTTTTCTGTTATAATTATTACTAATCAATTATGAATTACTAGGAGGAAAATTTATGAATTTAGTTGTTTTAACAGGAAGACTGACAAGAGATCCTGAACTAAAATTCGGTCAAAGCGGAAAAGCATATTCAAGATTTTCTCTTGCTGTTGACAGACCTATGCAGAAAGGAGAGGCAGACTTTATCAACTGTGTTGCCTTTGGAAAAACTGCTGAGCTTATAGGAGAATATTTAAGAAAAGGAAGAAAAGTAGGAGTACAGGGAAGAATTCAAATGAACAGATATGAAGTTAACGGAGAAAAAAGAACTTCTTATGATGTTTTAGTTGACTCTATTGAATTTCTTGAAAGCAAATCTGCTTCTGGTGATAACAGCTACAGTGGTGACAGCTATAACGAAGGATATTCAAGAGCTGCCGAGCCTGTAAAATCTGCTCCTGTTGGAAATAATTTTGAGGATGATGAGTTTCCGTTCTAGTTATATTTCAGTGCGGTAAATAAAAAAAGCTTTGTGCTTGTTTTTTAAAATATTATAAATTTTTTGGAGGTATTATGAAAAAGAACAGTATTCTTATACTTGATTTTGGTTCTCAATATAACCAATTGATAGCAAGAAGAATCAGAGAAATGGGAGTATTTGCTGAAATAGTTCCATATTTCGAGCCAATTGAGGCCATTGCTGCAAGAGAGCCTAAAGGAATTATCCTTTCTGGAGGACCAGCTTCTGTTTATTTAGAAGATGCGTTCATGATAGACAAAAAAATATATGATCTAGGAATTCCGGTTCTTGCTGTATGTTACGGAATGCAGCTTACAACTCACCTTTTAGGAGGAAAAGTTGAATGTGCTGATAAACAAGAGTTCGGAAGAGCTCATCTTATCTTAGATGACGCTGCAAATCCTTTATTCCAAGATATTCCTGATAATTCACAAGTATGGATGAGCCACCAAGACCATGTTACACAGCTTGCTCCTGGTTTCGTTCAAATAGCTCATACAGATTCTTGTATAGCTACTGCTTACAATGCTGAGAAAAATATTTACTGTGTTCAATTCCACCCAGAAGTTACTCACACTGAATATGGAAAAGAACTATACAGAAACTTCGTTTTCAACATTGCAAAATGTGAGAAAAACTGGAGCATGAGCAACTATATTGAAGATACAATTAAGAAAATAAAAGAAACTGTTGGAGATAAAAAAGTTCTTCTTGGACTTTCTGGAGGAGTTGACTCTTCTGTTGCTGCAACACTTATCCATAAAGCAATCGGAGATCAATTAATGTGTATCTTCGTTGATACAGGTCTTTTAAGAAAAGATGAGGCTAAAACAGTTATGCAGGTTTATGGAGAAAACTTCCATATGAATATAAAATGTGTTGATGCTGAGTCAAGATTCTTATTAAAGCTTGCTGGAGTATCAGATCCTGAATCTAAGAGAAAAATAATCGGTAAAGAATTTATCGAAGTATTTAATGAAGAAGCAGGAAAACTTACAGATGTTGATTTCTTAGCACAAGGAACTATCTATCCTGACGTTATCGAATCTCAATCTGTAAAAGGACCTTCTATGACTATAAAATCTCACCACAATGTTGGAGGACTTCCTGAAGATATGAAATTTACTCTTCTTGAACCTTTAAGAGAACTATTCAAAGATGAGGTTAGAGCTGTTGGAAGAGAGTTAGGAATTCCTGACCACATGATAGACAGACATCCATTCCCAGGTCCGGGACTTGGAATCAGAATTTTAGGAGAAGTTACTAAAGAAAAAGCTGATATTTTAAGAGAAGCAGACAATATCTTTATTGAAGAGTTAAGAAATGCTGATCTTTACAATAAAGTAAGTCAGGCTTTCGTTGTTCTTCTTCCAGTAAAATCTGTAGGAGTTATGGGAGATGTAAGAACTTATGAATATACAGCAGTATTAAGATCTGCTAATACAATAGATTTCATGACTGCAACTTGGTCAAGACTTCCATATGAATTCTTAGAAAAAGTTTCTAACAGAATCATTAATGAAGTTAAAGGAATCAACAGATTAACTTATGACATATCTTCTAAGCCGCCAGCTACGATAGAGTGGGAATAAGAATTGAAAAAATCATAAAATAAAAAGTAAAAAGCTGTTACAATTTTTTTAATGTAACAGCTTTTTAGCTTATATGGAAAAGCAGTAAATACTTTTATTTTTTAACTATGGAACTTCATAATAAGAGTTTTAAATTTTTTTCTGTAAAGATAAATAAGTATACATGATTCTATAAACCATTGCAGACCTGTTATTACCCAGAAATATGTAATAGGCATTCTTTTTAAATAAATGAAATAGAACATAAGAGGTATTCTTATACACCAGTTGCAGAAAAAAGCAGCTTTAAACGGTGTCTTTGTATCTCCGCTTCCTTTTAAAGCTCCTGCAAGAACCATATCAACAGCCATTGGTATCTGTTGGAATGCTCCAATCATAAGGCACATGCTTCCAAGTCTGATTACTTCCACTTCCTCTTTTTTTATGAACATTGATATAAGTTCTTTTGAAAAGAATAAAAATATTATGCTGAAAAATCCCATCACAAGAGCTGAAACAAAAGCTGATGCATTGGCATAATTTTTTGCCTGTCTGTAATTTCCCTCTCCTATACTATGTCCTACAAGAGCTGTACAAGCTATAGCAAATCCCCAGCCGGGCATAAAAGAGATGCTCTCTATTGTTATTGCAATCTGATTGGCAGAAAAAGCAACGCTTCCCAAAGTCATAACCATCATTATACCTAAAAGTCTTGAAATACTTGAGGCTGCCTCTTGAAGCCCAGAGGGAGCAGCAAGTTTTATAATATCATTTATCTCTTTTCTTCTTATTTTTTCTTTTAAACAAAGCTTAAAAGGAAGCTTATATATCTGGCTGAAAATAAATAGAAAATACATGACCTGAGCTCCGGCAGTTGCAGCAGCAGCTCCCTTTATTCCCCATTCAGGAAAACCGTATTTACCAAATATCAAAAGATAGTCAAATGTCAGATTAATAATATTCATTATAACAGCACCATAAAGAGGTGTCTTTGTATCTTTACAGCCTCTGAAAATTCCGTTAAGCATATTGGCACACATATAAAAGAACATACCGCTGCAGCATATTCTCATATACAAAACTGCTGTATCAAGAATTTCCTCTTGTGCACCTGCTTTGCTCAAAATAGTTTCTGCAAAAATAAAAAAGACTGATGTAACTGTAAGTGCTATCCCTATTCCAATTTTTATTCCCTGATTTGCATATTTTTTTGCCAGAGAGATATTTTTGTTTCCCATACTTCTTGCTACAATAGAAGTAAGAGCGATGGAAAGCCCCATTCCCATTAAAATATTTATAAATGTGTACATAAGTTCTGAACTTAAGGCAACGGCAGATACTCCAAGCTGTCCTCCATAACGTCCAACCATCATAGTGTCAAACACCCATATAAGCATATATAGTACCATCTCTCCTACTGCAGGCAGAGCTATTTTCAGAATCTCTCTTATATATTTCAGCATTTTAATCACTCCTTTTTATAAATCCCTGTAATAATTCTAACATGTTTTTTATTCACAGTCTACATACCATTAAAATTTCTTCACATATTTGTTGACATGAAAAATTATTTGTGTTAAAATTCCTACAATAAAATAATCCATGTAGAGAGATGGAGGGACAGGCCCTATGATATCTCAGCAACCTGCTTTATTAAAAAGCGTGGTGCTAATTCCTGATAGATGGTATATCTCTAAAAACAGACTTCTTTCATCTATTCAGGATGAAGGAAGTTTTTTTATTATATTTTTATTTTTATGGGGGGAATTATGAAAATTACTAATCTTTTTGCAGTGAAGAAACCAACTATATCATTTGAGGTTTTTCCACCGAACGAAATTTATACTCTTGATGAGGTGTTCTCTGTTATAGATGAACTTGCAGAACTTAAGCCTGATTTTATAAGTGTCACTTATGGAGCAGGAGGGGCTTCAAGGGGAAGAACTGTTGAAATAGCATCTAAAATTAAAAATGAAAATCATATAGAGGCTTTGGCTCACCTTACATGTATAGGTGCAGAAACTACAGAAATTGATAGTATATTAAAAGAATTGAAAAAATGCAATATTGAAAATATCCTTGCTTTGAGAGGAGATTATCCAAAAGATTGTTCTCAAATGAAAAAAGGAGATTTTTCTCATGCTTCAGATCTGATAAAATATCTGAAAGGAAGAGAGAATTTTTCTGTGGGAGGAGCTTTTTATCCTGAAGGACACCAAGATACAAATGATCTTTTAGACCTTTTTAATTTAACAACTAAAGTTGATTCAGGAACTGATTTTCTCATTTCTCAAATATTTTTTGACAATGAACAGTTTTATGAATTTAGAAACAAGCTTAAAAAATTAAATATAAATGTTCCTCTTATTGCAGGAATTATGCCTGTTACAAATGCAAAACAGATAAGAAAAATAACATCTTTATGCGGCTGCTCTATTCCTGAGAAATTAAGAAAAATTCTTGATAAATATGAAGATAATCAAAAAGCTTTAAGAGAGGCTGGAATTGCATATGCAACAGAGCAGATTATTGATTTGATGACATCTGATATTGACGGTATACACATTTATACTATGAACAAAGCAGAAACAGCTAAAATAATTATGAACAGCATAAAAAATATAAGAACCGTTTTTGAGGAGGCTATTTAATGGAACAGCTTGTTAACGAACTTAAAAAAAGAATACTTGTCCTTGATGGTGCTACCGGTACTGCCATTCAGAAATATAATCTTTCTGATGATGATTTTATGGGGAAAAAAGGGTGCAACGAGATATTAAATATTACAAGACCTGATATTATAAAAGAGATACACAGAAATTATATAGAATGCGGAGCAGATATTATTGAAACAAACTCTTTCAACTGTAATAAAATATCTCTTGATGAATACGGTTTATCTCATAAGGCATATGAATTTTCCAAAAAAAGTGCTTTAACAGCCTGTGAAGCAGCAGAAGAGTGTGAGAAAAAGTATAATAGAAAAATATGGGTCGCAGGTTCTGTGGGACCTACCAATAAAAGTTCTTCTATTCTTACAGGAAATATTCCTTATGAAAGAAATATAACTTTCGACCAGCTGAAAGAGGCTTATTTTGAGCAGATTGAAGGACTGTTTGACGGAGGAGCAGATATTATTCTTATTGAAACTATTTTTGACGGGCTTAATGGGAAAGCGGCTCTTCTGGCTGCAGAAGAGGTGTTTGCCGGAAAAGGAAAAGTTCTTCCTGTGATGATTTCTGCCACTGTAAACAAGCAGGGAAAACTTCTTTCAGGGCAGAGTGTTGAATCTCTGGTTACTGCCCTTGACAGAGAATGTGTTATCTCTTTTGGCTTGAATTGTTCTTTTGGTGCAAAAGATCTTATTCCTCTTATAAAAAAACTAAGCAGTTTCACGAATAAATATGTGTCTCTTTATCCCAATGCCGGACTTCCCAATGAAAATGGGGAATATGATGAAACACCAGAGATAACAGCATCATATTTAAAAGAACTTATTGAAGATAAAGCAGTAAATATTCTTGGAGGGTGCTGCGGAACTCATTTTGGGCATATAAAAGCTATAGCTGAAATTACAGTAGGAAAAACTCCCAGAAATATTGACGCTCTTGCAAAAAAAAGATATCTTCTTGCAGGTAATGAAATCTATTCATTTGAAAATAAATTTACTGTAATCGGTGAAAGAAACAATGTTGCAGGTTCAAAAATATTTAAAACTCTTATTGAACAGAAAAATTATATAAAAGCATTGGAAACTGCACGTTCGCAGATACAAAAAGGGGCATCTGTAATTGATATTAATATGGACGACGGGCTTTTAAATTCTCAAGAGGAAATGGAAAAATATTTAAGAGTTATACAAAATGACCCTGTTGTTTCAAAAGTTCCTGTTATGATTGATTCTTCTGATTTCAAAACTATTGAAACAGCTTTAAAAAATATTTCAGGAAAGCCTTTGGTAAACTCTATCAGTCTTAAAGAAGGTGAAAAAGAATTTATTAATAAAGCTGAGATAATAAAAAAATATGGAGCTGCTGTTGTTGTTATGGCTTTTGACGAAGAGGGACAGGGAGTTCTTTATGAGAGAAAAATAGAAATATGCAGACGTTCATACAATATTTTAAAAAAATTAGGTTTTGAAGATTGTGATATAGTGTTTGACCCTAATATTCTTACTATTGGAACAGGAAGTGAAAACGACAGATATAACGGAATAAATTACATAAAAGCTGTTGAGTGGATTAATGCAAATTTAAAAGGTACAGGAGTTGTTGGAGGGCTGAGCAACCTTTCTTTTGCTTTCAGGGGAAATAATCCTCTTCGTGCCTCTATACATCATGTATTTTTAGAATCTGCAAAAGAAAAAGGAATGAACTTTACCATAATGAATCCTGCTGAAAAAAGTCCTGTTCTTTCAGAAAGGGAAAAACATGTTATATCTGACCTTGTAGAAGGAAAAGAGAAAGCTCTTGATGAAATTCTTTCTCTTGTTATTAAGAACAATGATTCTCCTTCAATAAAGAAAGAGGAAAAAACAGATGACACCCTTGAAAACAGAATACATAATGCTCTGATTTATGGAGGGAGTACAACTTTTGAAAAAGACATTGATGATGCTTTAAAAATTTATTCTCCTCTTGATTTGATTCAAGATGTTCTTATGGCGGGAATGGAAAAAATAGGGAATATGTTTGAAAAAGGGGAACTTTATCTTCCTCAGCTTATCCGTTCTGCAAGTGTTATGAATAAAGCTGTGAGCATTCTTACTCCTCTTATGGAAACAGGAGAAAAGATAAAGGCAAAAGGGAAAATACTTATGGCTACTGTTGAGGGAGATGTTCACGATATAGGAAAAAATATAGTAGGGACAGTTTTAAAATGCAATGGTTTTGAAATAATTGATTTGGGAGTTATGGTGTCTAAAGAAAAAATATTTGAAACCGCTGTTTCTGAAAAAGTTCATGCTGTAACTTTAAGCGGACTTATCAGTCCTTCATTAAAAGAGATGGAAAAAATTCTTAAACTTTTTAATGAGAACAATCTTGATATTCCTGTTTTTATAGCAGGGGCAGCAGCCTCAAAACTTCACACTGCCTTAAAACTAGAACCTCTTTATAAAAACAGAACTGTTTATGTAACAGATGCTCTTGATACTCTTCCTGCTGTTTCTGCTGTGTGCTCTGAAAGCAGAGAGGAATTTTTGAATATAAAAACAAAAGAGCTTAACCAATTGGCATATCTTTATGATAAAAACAGCGAAAATAGAAATAAAAATTCAGAATGTATTATTTCAAAAAAACGTGATTTTTCTAAAAAATATATCAAAACTCCTGAAGTTATGAATAAGGTTTTTGCTGAATTTTTAATTGAAGAGGTTGAACCCTTTATTGATTACAGTATACTTCTGCATAATATGAGAGTTAAAGATACTCCTCATGAAAAAGAAGTTATGAAAAATGTATATGAAATTTTGGAAAATATGAAAAAAGAAAATATTCATATAAAATGTGCCTTTAGCTTTTTCCCATGTAAAAAAGAAAAAGATACAATCATTATAAACAGTGAAGGGAAAAGTTATAATATTCCATTTATAAGAAAAAATTACAATAATATTTCTGTTTCTTTAAGTGATTTTTTCAATGAAGATGATTATATAGGAGCTTTTGTTATTTCAATAAACAGCTCTATTTATCAAAAAAACGAATATTTAAATATAATAGAGTCTATTCTTCTGACAAGAATAGCAGAGGCTGGAGCAGAGTATCTTCATAGATATATTAATAAACACTACTGGAACGTTGATATAAGACCTGCTGTAGGTTATCCCTCTGTTCCCGACCATTCTTTGAAAAAAGTTATTTTTGACTTAACAAATGGAGAAAAAACAGGAGCTCAGCTAACTTCTTCTTTTGCTATGACACCTTTAAGCAGTGTGTGTGGATTTTATATTTCAAATCCAAAAAGTTTTTATTTTTAATGTGCCTGAACATGAAAAAATTTAATGTTCCAATAAAATTTTTATTTCTTTTTTAAATTTTTTTCTGGTTCAAAAACTTTTTACTTAAATTAGTTTGAATCTTTTACCATATATATGTATCAAGTAATTATTGTATTATTTTACATTAAATGATATTATATCTTAGTATTAATTTGAAATTTAGTACAAAAACTTTCCGGGAGAGGTCAGCAAATGAAAAGAGCCATTGGGTATGTTCGTGTCTCTAGCGAAAAACAGGTAAAAGAGGGCGGCGGACTTGAAATTCAAAAAAAAGCTATAATGGAATTCTGCCAAAAAAATGAGATTCAGCTTGTTGAGATATTTTCTGACGAAGGGATTTCCGGAGCAGAAGATATTGAAAAAAGAGAGGGATTAGCCAAGTGTTTTGGAACACTCAGAAAATCTAAAGATAACATAGATTATGTTATAGTGCAGAAACTTGACAGATTTGCCAGAGATACAATTCTGCTGGGATATCTGGAATTTGAGCTGAAAAAATGCCGCTGTGAACTTTTGGCAGTAGACCAGAAATTTAACAATGACCCTACTGGAAAACTGATGAAAGATATCATAAGTGCTTTTGCTGCCTTTGAAAAAAATATGATTAATCTTAGAACAATGAGCGGTAAAAGAAACAAAATAGAGAAAAGACTCTTTACAGGCGGTAAAGTTCCTTTGGGATATAAATTAATTAACAGTGATTATGTTCAGATTGATGAAAGAACAGCACCGATTGTTAAGTGTATTTTTGTATTAAGAAACAAGAATTTTTCTTACAGAAAAATAGCAAAATATATTGAAAATGTTTTTTTTATTCCTATGCATTTTACAACTGTGAAATATATAGTTTCCAATAAAGCTTATATAGGAGAACTTACTCAGGAAAAAAAGTTCTTTATTCCTGTTACTCCTCTTATAAATAAAGAAGAATTTTATAAAGCAAATACTCCTATAGTAGAGATGTTTGAAACTGAGCCAGAAGAGAGAAAAGAATATGAAATGTAATTAAAAAATTATAAAAGAACTGCTGCAAAAGCAATACAGCAGTTCTTTTTAATTTAACGTTTTATAAAAATCTGTTTTCTTTCACTTCTTCTGTTTTTCTTAAAAGAAATATGCACGTAGTTTCTTCTTTTATAGTATATCATCTGGTCAAAACTGTAACCTGATCTTTTTATTCTGTCAAAAGCAATTCTGGCATTTCCTCTTACAGAAAAATCCACTGCAAGTCCGTATCTGTGGGCAGATGTTGTACTTCCGCCAATAAGTCTGTTTGTATTAGGACTTCTGTACCAGCTGTTTACAGTTAAAGGCATTCCCACAATTGTTCTTATTTTTTCCATACGTCCTGCTGTATATTTTATTGTTCTGAAATCTTTTCTGCTTGGATAATTTCTTAAATCACGTTTTTTAGCACTTCTGCTGTTTACTGCCTCATAAAAAGTAAAATGTTTTGAAATTTTATAATCATTTCTTTTTCTTACAGTTGTGCATCCTGTAAAAAGAAACAATGTTAATATTATTAAAAGTATTTTTTTTATTTTCTTCATTTCCTGCTCCCTGATTTCTTTTTCAACTTATAAAAATTATACCACAAAATAAAGCAGTTAATAAAATTTTCTTTTAAGAAATATTTAAATATAATTGTTTTTTTTTCAATTAAACTGTATAATATATCATTGAATAATAAATTAAAAACAGTATTGCTGCAAGTACAGCAATGCCAAGGAGAGTATATACTTATGATAAAAATGGGAAAAAGACAAAAATTGAAAGTAAATAATTATACTTCAGTAGGATTATATTTAGATGCTGAAACAGGAGATGAAGAGGATAACATTCTTCTTCCAAAAAACGAATTTGAAGAGATGGAAGAAAAGCCTGAAATAGGAACGGAACTTGATGTTCTTATTTATATGGACTCTGAGGACAGACCTATTGCAACTCTCAGAAAAACTGCTGCAACAGTAGGGACACTTGCAAAATTAGAGGTTACAGATATTAATCCAAGACTTGGAGCATTTCTTGACTGGGGATTAAAAAAGGAACTTCTTCTTCCTAAAGGACAGGATATCTGTCCTCTTAAAGTTGGAGAAAAATATCTTGTAGGACTTTACGAAGATAAAAAAGGACGTATTTCTGCTACAATGAAAATATACAGTTTCCTTCTGCCTTGTAAAGACTATAAGAAAAATGATACTGTTACAGGAACTGTTTACAATATTGATGAAAATATTGGTGTGTTTGTGGCTGTTGACAACAGATATTTTGGAATGATTCCTAAAAATGAATACTTTAAACATTTTAAGATAGGAGATGAAATTACTGCAAGAGTAATAAGAGTCCGTGAAGACGGAAAACTTGACCTTGCTCCAAGAATGCTGGCTTATCAGCAGATGGATGAAGACTCAAAACTTATTTTAGAGAAAATGAGAATTTTAAGAAGTGCATTCTATTTTAATGATAAAAGTTCACCTGAAGAAATCTATGATTATTTTGGAATAAGTAAGAAAGCTTTTAAAAGAGCAATGGGAAATCTTCTGAAAGAAGGTCTTATAGAAAAAACAGACAAAGGATTTATGATAAAAAAATAAAAAATATCATTAAATTAATACTATATAAAATTTATATAAAACAACGAAACTCGCCTTATTTTTTGTAATTAAGATTTTACAAAGCAGGCGGGTTTTTTTCTTAGATACTTATTAAATGTTTGTTTTCAATATCTTTCAAAATATCTCATTAAATTACACTTTTTTATTTTTTATTTGGAATTTTTTCAAAAATATAATATAATTCATTAGTATGATATTTTTAATTAAATATAGTAAAATAAATTGGAGGTTTCGATGGAACAAAAAGCTAAAAAAAGTTTTTTCAACAAGTTTTTGGACTTCGTTGAAGTAGGTGGAAATAAGCTTCCACATCCTGTAACATTATTCGTTATCTTATCACTTATCATTATAGTGGTTTCTGAAATATGTGTAAGATCAGGAGTAACTGTTACTTATACTGGTTTTAACAGAAAAACAAATGTGGTAGAAGAGATTACTCTTTCTGCAAGATCATTAATGAACGCTGAAGGTCTTAGATATATCTTTGATACTATGACTAAAAACTTTACAGGATTTGCTCCTCTTGGAACAGTTCTTGTTGCTATGATAGGGGTTGGGGTTGCTGAAGGAACAGGACTTATTCAAACAGTTTTGAAAAAACTTGTAATGTCTACACCTAAAAACCTTCTTACAGCTGTTATAGTTTTTGCAGGAATCATGTCAAATATTGCTTCTGACGCTGGATACGTTGTTCTTATTCCTTTAGGAGCTATTATTTTCTTATCTGTTGGAAGACACCCTATTGCAGGACTTGCTGCAGCCTTTGCAGGAGTTTCTGGAGGATTCTCTGCTAACCTTTTACTTGGAACTATTGACCCATTATTAGGAGGAATTTCTACTGAGTCTGCTAGAATTTTCGTTCCTGATTATGTTGTTGCACCAACTGCAAACTGGTACTTTATGATGTTCTCAACTTTTGTAATTACTATTCTTGGAACTTTCATAACTGAAAAAATTGTTGAGCCAAGACTTGGAGAATACAAAGGTTCTCATGATGTAGATAAAATTTCTGATCTTACTGATTTAGAGAAAAAAGGACTTAGATATGCTGGTATATCTTTATTATTATTCGTAGCTCTTATGGGATATTTAACTGTTCCTGCAGATGCAGTATTCAGAGTTAACGGAACTCTTAATAAATTTATGTCAAACGGACTTCTTGTAGCTATCATGTTTTTCTTCTTAATACCTGGTGTTGTTTATGGAGTTGTAACTAAAACAGTTAAAAACGATAAAGATGTTGCTGCACTTATGGGTAAAGCTTTAGCAGGACTTGGAGGATACTTAGTTCTTGCATTTGCTGCTGCTCAATTTATCGTATACTTCTCTTACACTAACCTTGGAACAATAGTTGCTGTTAAAGGAGCTGCTTTCCTTGAGGCTACTGGATTTAAAGGATTCCCATTAATCATAGGATTCATTTTAGTTACTGCATTCATTAACCTGTTCATGGGTTCTGCATCAGCTAAATGGGCTATTATGGCTCCAGTATTTGTTCCTATGTTTATGAAAATAGGATTTACACCTGAGTTCACTCAAGCAATGTACAGAATTGGAGATTCAAGTACAAACATCATTTCTCCATTAATGTCTTACTTTGCATTTATCGTTGCATACTCTCAAAAATTTGGAAAAGAAAATGGTATGGGAACACTTATCTCTACAATGTTACCATTCTCTATGTCTTTCTTATTAGTATGGACTATAGTTTTATTAATATGGTACTTCTTAGGACTTCCAATTGGACCTGGAGTATATGCAGCAATGCCTGTTATCTAAGAGATAAAATAATAAGAATTGATATAAAAAGAACTGCTGAAAACCCAGCAGTTCTTTTTTATAAATCTATTTTTAAATATTTTCCTTCTATTTCATATTTTTCATAATCTTTAAATTTTTTAGCATCTTCTTTAAGAATAGACACATAATTTGCAAGCTGGCTTTCTTCAAAGCTTCCTGTTTTATAATCTATAACAAGAAGTTTTCCTTTTCTGTCTCCCTCAGGCTTTTTAATCATTACCCTGTCCAGACGGTAAAGTCTGCTTTCTTTTTCAGAATAAACACTGTATTCAGGCATAATCAGATCCCATTCTTCCGAAAAGATAAATTCATTTTCTTTAAGAAATCTTTTTACTCCCTGACTATTTAGCAGATTTTTAATATTTTCTTTTCCAAAAGATACACCAAATCTTGATATAGTTAATTTTTCTGCCTTTTCTCTCTCTTCTTCTGTGTTGTGAATAAGGTTTTCAAGGTAGAAGTGAACAGCTGTTCCTATCTCTCTTTTTTCCTCTCTCTCAGAGCTGAATTTTCTCTCTTCCTCTTTAAGTTTTAAAATATTTTCCTCTATTTCATCTTCATTGTATTCATAATCAGAAAAATCAATTTTAAAATTATCTGCTTCTTTGAAAAGTTTTTCTGCATCTATATTTTTATCTGTATTTTCTTCTGGTGAAAAGACTATTTTACCACTGTTCCATATGCTCATTCCCTCTGAAAGATATTTTTCTGATGTTTCTTTCATAAGAGAGCTGTCTTTTACTTTTGAAAGAACTATAAACAAATTGTTTTTAGGACGAGTAAGAGCAACATAAATATTGTTGATTTCCTCTTCTTCTCTTCTGTTTTTCTTATCCTCTGCATAATCATACTGCTCTTCAAGATGTGTTAATACTTTTTCAAATCTGCTGTCTATAATCATATAGTCATCAACTTTACTGTAATCTCTGCTCATAGAGATATTAAACTGTACTCCTGAATCGGCTCTTGAAGAGTTTTCTTTGTGAATATAGAAAACTGTATCAAATTCCAAACCTTTAGATTTGTGTATGCTCATAAGAGTTACAGCATTTTCCATTTTTACAGAACTTTGTGTATATCTTGAGTTTTTCTTGTTTGTGTCTATTTCTCTTAAAAGTTCTGCAATACTGTCAAACTCTCTTGCTGCATCTATAAAATCATAGATATTCTGAATGTCGCTTTCTTTATTATATTTTTTTAAAATTCCAAATTCATCTATAATCTCTATTAAAAGATTTATATTTCTGCCAGAATTTTCCATATAATCTTTTTTGAATCTCTTTATTTTTTCCAAAATAGTTTCTGCATCTTTATCTGTAAAATGAAACTCTTCCAGATCTTTTTCCCATGAAAAGATTTCTTTCAGACTTTTCTCATCTATTAAAATAAGGTCATCTCTCAAAAAGAATGTCAGATAAAAACTATTTCCAGTAACAAAATATCTCATAAGATTTATAACAGGCTCTGTTGTCCTGTGGGAAAAAATATCCAGATTTGTTTCAAGAAAATATGGAATGCGGTTTTCTAAAAGAATCTGTGCCATCTCGTTAAGTGTTGCATTGTTTCTTGCAAGAATCCCTATTCCTTTGTAGTTTTCATTAAATTTTTCCTTTAAAATCTCTGCTGCTTTTTCCAGTCCGCCATCGTTGTAAATTCTTCCGTCTATCATTTCTATATATCCCTCTTTCTCTGTTTTATTGCTTTTTACTTTTTCAAAATCCCAGTTTATTTCATTTGTTTTTGCAGCAGCAGAATATGCTCTGAAAAACTCATTTGTAAATTCCACTATATTTTTACAGCTTCTGTATGATGTATCCAGATATTCCTCTTTTCCATTTATCATCTCAGCAAGGTTTACGAAAAGTTTTTTATCTCCGCCCCTCCAGCCGTAAATACTCTGCTTATCATCACCAACACAGATTACTCTTTCTGCACTGTGAATTATACTTTTAAAAATTTTCCACTGAACAACACTTGTATCCTGAAATTCATCAATAAATATAGTACTTACACGGCTTTCAAGAATATCTTTCATATATTCTGTAACACCTTTTTCATCAATAAGGTTAAGCCTTTTATCTCCAATATATTCAAGTGTGTAGTTTGTTATATCATTGTGGGTAAATTTTTTCTCTCTGAACTTTATCTCGTCATATACAGCATAAACCCTTTCTAAAAATGAAAATATCTCTTTTTCATAAGGAATTATTGTGTCATTGTATATTCTTTTGGCAAGCTCTTTCAAAAGTTCTTCATGCTGTTCAGCAATCTCTTCAAGTTCAGCAGTTATATCTATTTTTTTGCTTGTTTTTGTTTTCTGCCCGTTTTTAATATCCTTATCAAAAATCATGCTCCAGTTGTCATAAATAAATTTTTCTTTTTCTTCCTGAGTGTTTTTTTCAAGATAAGGATAATATTCTTTTTTTACAAAATTCTTTATTGTTTCTCCCTCTTTGCTTTTTTTCTCAAAAATGCTTTCAAGTGCCTCAAGAGATTTATCAAGATGATTTAAAATTCCTGACAGTTCATACTGTTTTCTCTCTATTTTATTAATAACCAGAGATTTCCATCTTTCATCTATAATATGCTCTATTACTTCAACATATTTTTCTGCATCTCTTTCTACATTAGCCTCAAGGAAATTTTTTAAAATATCAAAATCTTTTCTGCTTCTGAAAATCTTTTCAAAACATCTTCTCAGATACTCTTGATTCTGTGTATCATCAATTATCTCATAAGAGTTTATATTAAGCATGGGAGCTATGGCTGTTTTGAAAATAAGATTTTTCAGTCCGTCTATTGTAAATATCTTCAGACTGTCCTTGTTAAATATCACCTCATTATATATATTCCCTGCTCTTCTGCATATTTCCTCTGCATCAGAAAATCTTTCAGGATAAAGCTTTACAATATTTTCTGCTGTTTCTTTTTCTCCAAAAGAAAGTTCTCTTAAAAAATCTATAATTCTGCTTCTAATCTCCCCTGCTGCTTTCTTTGTAAAAGTCATTATTACAATATCTTTTATCTTTTCACCTTCAAGAAGAGATACTAAATATTCAAGTGCAAGTCTGTATGTTTTTCCTGTTCCTGCACTGGCTTTTAAAATTTTTCTTTCCATTTTATATTACCTCTCTTCTGCATATTCCAAGATAATTACATTTACTGCATACAGTTTTTTGCTCTGCTCTCTTATAATATTTTTCTGTAATAAAATCTTCAAACAAGGTTTTCATCTCTTCTTTTGTTATTTTAGCCTTGTCTATTTTCACATATTCGCCTTTTATAACATTATATATTCTTTTTAAAGCAGCATTTTCATCCCCGTACATAATCACAGAATAAATATCAAGCTGTTCTGTTCTTCCTTTTCCTGTTTTGTAATCTATTATATATTTTTCGTCATCCTCTGTTTCTATAATCAAATCTGCTCTTCCCTTTATAAAAACATCTATATCACTGCTGAAAAAGGGCTCTTTGTCAAAATCGCTTTTTTCTCCCCAGAAAATCTTAATTTTTTTCCCTTTCAAATCTTTTTCTACCTCTTTATAGAAACTCAAAAGATTTTCTTTTATTTTAGGAAACATTATCTCTTTGAAAAATAAGTCCATATAGGCAGGTATTTTCATAGTGTTGTCTTTTAATGTTTTGTCAAGAACTCTGTCTACAAAACCTTCATCTACATTATAATTACTGTTTTTCTTAATATCTCCGTATACTTCTCTTGAAACATCTTCAAATATTTTATGAGTTACGATACCCAGAAATCTCATAGAAGTTCCGTAGCTTTCCTCTTCCTCAGCATATATCCCTGCTGTTTTTTCAAGAAAATATTTGTATTCACAGTCCTTTATATTTATAATATCATAGGCTCCAAGAACTATTTTTCCTTCCTTGAAATCTGCTCTGTCTTTCTCCAGACTAAAATATTCCTCTGTTTTTTCTTTTTCAAAAATTTTCCCTTTTTCAAAGCTGTTTTTAATTATCTGGAAAATTTCGTCTTTTGTAAGAGGATTTTTCTCTGTTTTTAAATTGTATTTAAAAATAAGTTCGTCTAAAAATACAGAATTTCCAAGTTCTTCTGCCTCTATGTTTTTTGTAAATATAACTGACTGAGAGCAGTTGAAAACTCCCTGAAGAAATCTGTATTTTGAAATCAGTTTTTTCTCTTCAAATGTCATAAAGCCGTTTTCTGCTCTCTGTCCCTCTGTGAAAATCATGTCATCTTTAAGGTTTCCAGGAAGAGAGATGCTGTCTATATCCACAAAATATGATGTTCCTCCGCTTTTTATTCTGGCATCAGAAAGTTTTTTCACAACACCCAGAACATCTTCTTTTTTTCTGCCAATCTCTTTTATCTCTATCCCTTCCATATATTTTATTAAAAGGGTATAAAGGTTTGCTCCTGTATTATTTTCAAAAAGTTCTTTAAAACCGCCGTGTCCACACAATTTTTCACTGGTTTTTATGTTGTCCACAGCCTGATAAAATTTTTCGATAATATCCAGATAATTATTTTCCCTGAATACTTCAAAACCTGTTTCTTTAATATAATTGACAAATTCATCAACTGTTTTATACTCTTTTATTTCCATTAAATCTGAATAAATATCATGGAATTTGTAATATAAATCTTCCTCTTTTGAAAACTTTTCAACATCAGAGAAAAGTTTTTCATCAATATATTTATATTCATCTGAAAAAATCATATTAAATTTTTCTTTTATCTCTTCGTCTATTTCATATACTTTTTTGAAAATTTTGCTGTTTAAAGCACTTTTCAGTTCTTCTGCAGGTATCCCGTATCTTTTTTTAGGCTCTAAAGAAAGAAGAAGTTCATTCTGTATTTTCATAAACTCATAAAGCTTTGTGTCTTCAAGGACTGCCATTTTCTGTGATACAAAATATTTTGGGAAAACTTCTGAATATCTGCTGTTTTCAGCTGCAGGAGAAAAAATATCCTTTGCTGTGTTTCTCTCTTTTTTTTCTTCTCTCAAAAGATAAATCAGATTTATAAGCTCACTCATATTGTCGCTGTTTTCATAAACTCTGCATTTTATATCCTCTTTTGAAAAAGATACTTTTTCAATTTTCAGCTCTTTTTCATTATAGTCCTCTTTTGGTATCTGCACCATAATTTCAATTTCTATAGTATCTTTCATTTTCTTCAGTGCCTCTTTCATAAGAGGTGTGAAATATGGTATATCTGCAAATATTATTTTTTTGTACCCTTTTAAAAATTCACTGCTGTAATTTTCAATATTTTCTATCCAGTCACTTGGAATAAAATCATTTTCATCAAGATATCTGTCATATTCTTTTTTTAAAATATCAAATCTTTCTACATATTCTTTCTGCCAGTTTTGAAGTCCTGACACCTCTTTTTTCACTGCAAAAGCCAGTTCTTTATAATGTTTGAAAAACAGATCTGCAAAATCAATGATGTCATAATAATTTTGTATTTTAAGCTTTTCTTTCAATTCTCTGTTAAGTACTCTGTACAAAGTAAGGGGTCTTTTTGCTTCTGTAAGAATCATTTTTTCTGTTACAAATATTTTCTTTTGAAATTCATCAAGAGTAAAATATTTTCCCTCTGGAACAAAAATATTTTTCTCTCTGTTTTTTAAATAAAAGTTCTTCAAAAAGTAATCACAAAAAACTATAATAGTTTCACCGTTTGATTTCAGTTTTCTCATTATGTTATCTCCATAATTAATATATGTAAATTTCATGTGACACCTTCCTTTATTTTTTATTCGCATTCTATTATATCATAAAATTATTTATTATACATAAAAAAAACGAGACTGAAAGACAGTCCCGTTTAAAAAAATATTATCCCGGCATTTCTTGTTTTATCTTTATCTCTTCTGAAAGAGTTAAATCTTTTATTTCCGTATGTACACTCATCAGAAATAATAATATTTTCAGGAAGAATACCATTTCTTAAAAAAGTCAGTTTATTAAATTCAATATTTCCAAAATGCCATCTTCCGTTAAAAAACTTAAAAGATTCTCTAATCAGTTCATCATCAAATTTGTTTTTGAAATTGTCGTAAAATTCATCCCCTACTTCATAGTTTTCACATTGAACACCAACACCAAGAGCGATGATAATATTTTCAGGTTCAGAATTATATCTCTCTTTCATAAACTTAAGAGCTTTTGTACCGATTCCTTTAAAAGTTCCCTGCCAACCAGAGTGGCACACACCAATAACATCATTAACTTTATCGTATAAAAAGATTGGAAGACAATCTGCATATTGTGTCATAAGAACAATATCTTTTCTTTTAGTTATATAGCCGTCTACATCCTGATAAAAAAATTCTGTTGTTTCATCGGTAATATCAATTATATTATCTGTATGGCTTTGTTTCCCGAAAACAACTATGCTGTCTTTTTTGCCAAAACATTCATATATATTTTGTGAGTTTTTTTCCCTGTCCTTAAAAAGAACTTCTATATCCCCGATAGCTTTTGTAGTATAAACAGCCTGTACTCCATACTTTTTTAAATCTTCCACTTCAAAGTATTTTTCTTTATCTATAAACATGGATGCTCTCCTTTTAAATTTTATAATGATTTTTTAAATTCAACAGTTTTAAATATTTTTTCTGCTGCTGTCTGAAAACTTTCAAAATCAAGTGTCTGCTCTCCGTCAGACAAAGCACAGCACGGATTTTTATGTACCTCAATCATAGCACCATCTGCTCCAGCCATTATTCCTGCAAGAGTTACAGGCTCAACAAGAGATTTTATTCCTGTTCCGTGACTTGCATCTATAATTATTGGAAAATGTGAAAGCTCTTTGATAAGTGCTACTGCATTTATATCAACAGTGTTTCTTGTCATTCTCTCAAATGTTCTTATCCCTCTTTCACACAAAATTATATTTTTGTTTCCATAGGCAATAAGGTATTCCACAGCCATAAGAAAATCTGAAACTGCAGCAGCCATTCCTCTTTTTAAAAGAATAGGTTTGTTCACTTTTCCCAAGTCTTTCAGAAGAGAGAAATTCTGCATATTTCTTGTACCAACCTGTAAAATATCTGCATATTTACAGACAAGGTCAATATTTTTGCTGTCCATAATCTCTGTACACATAAGAAGACCATATTTATCACAAGCCTCTCTCATATAGATAAGTCCCTCTTCTTCAAGTCCCTGAAAATCATAAGGAGATGTTCTTGGTTTAAAAGCTCCTCCTCTTAAAATCTGTCCGCCGTTTTTCTTTACCTGTTCAGCAATTTCCATAAGCATTTCTCTGTTTTCAATAGAACATGGACCTGCAAAAAGAGCAAAATTTCCTCCGCCTATTTTAACACCTTTTATTTCTATAACAGTGTCTGATTTTTTAAAATCTCTGCTTGTAAACTTATATGGTTTTTCTATAAAGTGAATCTCTTCTATTATGTCAGAAAATTTATCCCAGATATCAGCAAGTCTGTGGTGCTCCTTTCCAAGAATACCTATTTTTCTTATTCCATTATCATCTATATCTGTTATCCCAAAATTTTTTTCATTGATTACAGATATAAGTTCTTCTATTCTTAAATTTTCAGCATTTTTTTTAATTTCTGCATACATTATTAAATATCACCTTTTTCTAAAAAACATTTATCTCAAAAATAATTACAGAATATTATATACTTTTTTCTATCTCTTGTAAA
>OGZM01001231.1_pt1 | contig 22814 bp, 18 predicted proteins | sample 1576821 | NCBI WGS metagenome assembly OGZM01 (sample SAMEA3541491, study PRJEB24748) | human gut metagenome | biome: human gut; feature: human-associated habitat; material: faeces | place: China | collected 2012
GAGGAACAGGTGACGTTGCTGTTATGTCTGCAAGTCATAGAATGGAGTTAATGCCTTTCTCTCAAATTTCTTCAAGAATAGGTGGAGCTTTCATGTTATTATTAACATCTTTATTAATTAATTTCTTACTCTAAAAAATAGTAGAGAATTAAATATATTTTAAATTAAAAAAGGAGTTAATACTCCTTTTTTTTAATAGAATTTGAGGATTTATAAGGTACAAAAACTTAATTATTTATTCGCCTTTTTTATTATTTTATTAAACTTAAAAATAACAAGGTACAAAAACTGCTAGGACTTATTGTCCTACAAAAAAATAATTTTATTAAACTTAAAAATAACAAGGTACAAAAACTTATAAATACTTTTTTGAATGGCAAAGTATGTTTTATTCTATTAAAAATTAACAAGGTATAAAAACCTCAAATTCTATAAGAAAATTATAACATATACTATGAAAAAAATCAAAATAGAAAGCTAAGATATTTGCTTAAAAAATCAAAATAGATATGATATAATAAAATAAATTATATGTGAGTTATATGAGGTTATCAACCTCCAGATATGGTAGAAAACAGAGATACTGCTTGAAAGTTGGAGTAAGGTTAGATAAATAAATATAACTTGCCAGATTAAATATATAGAATCAGGAAACTGGGATTACGAGATTCTAAAACTATGATAATACAATTTGTATTATTTGGTTTTTGGAATCTCTTTTTTTTACTAAAAATTAGAAAAGAGGTTGATAACTATGCAGAAGTTTAAAAAATTCTTATTTTTTTCATTTAGTGTTTTATTGATAATCAATAACATATTTTTATTTACCTTGGCAAATAAGTATCGTAACTTAGACAGAATCATAACTCCAACCATATCTTTAAGTAAAAATAAGTTAGGAAATAAAGAGGGAATAACTTTAAATCCTGGATTGATTTTTAATAAGAGGTTAAAAAGTAAAACTCAAATGAATTTTAAAAAATTTTATCTGTTATCTAATGCTGTAATTATATTTCTTATGATTAATAAAAGAAAAGAACCAGATTATTATGGAACAGCAAAATTTGCAGATAAAGATGAAATTGAAAGAATGGGAATAACTAAAAATCCAGATGATGGAGTTGTACTGGGTATGACACCTGATAATAAATTGATAACTCATACAGGAGTAGAACATATACTTAACATGGCACCGACACGTACAGGAAAAGGTATTAATACAGTTCTTACAACTCTTTGGACATGGAAAAGTTCAGTTATAGTAAATGACATTAAAGGAGAGTGTTGGGATTTAACATCAGGTTATAGAAGGAGCGTTTTAAATCAAAATTGTATATTTTATAATCCTATGGACTCATCAGGAGAGGGAATAAGCTATAATCCACTAAGTTTAGTTAAAGTAGGAACTCTATCAGAACAAGAGGACGCAAGAACCATAGCAATAACACTTTTAGATACTGATGGAAAAGGAGGTTCAGATCACTGGATAACTTCAGCAATTAACTTACTTACAGCAGTTATTCTTCATGTTAAATATGCCAATGTTAATGCTTCTTTTATAGATGTTATGCAGTTTCTTGAAGATCCTAAAGAGCCTTTAATAAATAAAATAGGATCTGTTTTAGCAAAGAAAATAGATGATTACGGAGATGTTGTTGATTTAGTAGAAGAAGATAATGAGGGTAATGTAATAAAGACATATGATCCATTTAATCACTATGAAGAATTAAATACCCAAGTAAAAAATAACTTAACATTCTATGAATTATACCAAAAAAGAGAAACATTACACCCTGTTGTAGGATCAACATTTGGAACTATAATGGCTACTCCAGATAAAGAGCGTGGAAGTATATTTTCAACTTGTATTAATAAACTGTCAATATTTAAAGATCCAAGAGTAATGAGAAATATTGGTAGATCTGATATAAGCCCAAGAGAAATAATGGATAATAGAATATCTCTATATTTAATAACTCCACCAAAGGCAATAGAGATGACTAAACCTTTATTTAGACTTATCATTACTCAAACAATATATGAATTAACAGATAAGATGGAGTTTAATAATAGAAAGAAAATAGATAAAGAAAAGAAAAAACCATTAATAGATATGAAAAAAATAAAATCTACAATTGAAGATTTTATAATAGTAAAAATTAAAAAAGGCGTACCCAAAAATAAAAGAATACTTTTTCTAATTGATGAGTTCCCTGCATTAGGTAAATTAGGACTATTTGAAAGTGCATTGGCATATATAGCTGGATACGGATTAAAAGTATTATTGATAGTTCAATCTATTAACCAATTAAATAATATTTATGGAAAAGACAACTCAATAGTAGATAACTGTAGTGTCCAACTATATTTTACTCCAAACGATAAAGAAACTCCAAGAATGATTAGTGATATGATGGGGAATAAAACTGAAAAAATTATTACTAGATCAGGTAGAGGATTCTTTATGGATAGCAGAAATGAATCTTATCAAGCAAGAGCGTTAATGACACCAGGAGAAGTTAGAGTTTTACCATATGAAAATATATTACTATTATTTTCAGGGAAAAATCCAATTAAAGGGAATAAAATATTTTGGTTTAAACATAAAAAGTTTAAAGATAATGCTGATTATAACATACCTTATGCTTCATACTTAAAATTAGTTAAACTTTTTGAAGATGAAGGACTTACAGAATATGCTGTTGAATACTTAATATACTTGAAAAAAGGATATAAAGTATTAAAGTCTATTATAGATAAGTTAGGTCAAGAGAAATTTGTTCAGGATATTTTAAAAAGTAAAGAATTAAATGATGAAATAGACAAATTTATAAAACTTGAAGAAAAAGATAAAAAGAATGAAAAAGAAATAGTCTTAAAATCAAGATTAAAAAGTAATAATTTTAAAACAAAAGAAGAGTATGAAAAGGTATACCAAGAATATTTAAATGATTTTACAGATGAAGATTTTATTAAATGTTTAAGAATTAATTACTATAGTGACAAGAAAAATTTAGAAAAAACATTAGAAGAAAATTTAAGAAGAATAACAGAAGCTTTGGAAAGAGAAGAACAACTTCCAATAGAAATATTGGAACATTTAAAAGGAAAAGGTGTGTCAGATGTACAACTTCCTAAATTTCCTAAGAGATTTATTATTAGACTATTAGAGTTAGAAAGAGAGAACTCTAATATTGTAGAAAAAGCAGTAGAAGTAATAGGAAATACATTAGAAAAAGAACAAGTTATAAGCACAGAAATGGATTTTGTTGAAATAATGAATATACTAAATAGACAAGAAGAAGAGAGGAAAGAGGAAGAAGAAATAAAAAAAGAAGTAGAAGAGAATGAAAATCAAATAGAAGAAAATTAAGATTAGGAGGAGTTTATGGAAATTATTGTTGAAAAACTTAATAATGGTGAAATGAAAAGAAGTTATGAAATTATGGGAGTAATCAAAGTTTTAAATCGTGAGGAATATACATTTAATAATAGTACAGATCACATCATAAAACAATATGATAGAGGGAAGTTAGAGTATATTCAAAAAAAAAAAGGAAATCAAATAAAAGAAGATAAATTTGAAAACGGAGAGCTAATCAGAAATATAACAGTTAATTCTTACTATGAAAATGGAGAGTTTCATATTAAGGGTAAAGAAATTGAATATTTAAGGGAAAATATAATGAGTATTGCTGAAATTAAAGATAATGTGCTTGATGGAGTTAAAATTGAATATACAAAATCTGGAGATATTTTTTCAAAGAAAGAATATAAAGATGGATTCTTAAAAGATGATAGTAAAAATAAATTTGAAGATGATTTTTTAGTTGAATACCAAGATCATAAATTTAAATCTAATATTAGATATGATTTTTTAGAAGGTAAATTTGAAGATTACTATGATAATGGGAAATTAAAAGCTACTGGAGAATATCATAAAGGTGAAAAAAATGGAATATTTTCTGAATATTCTGAAAAAGGAGAACTTATAAAAAGTCAATTATTCTCAAAAGGAGAAGTTATAAAAGATATGTTGAAAGTAGCTCCAGAAAAAAAAGTAGAAGCTTCTAAACCAAAAGAAGTTCAAAAAGAGAGAGCTACAAGAAGTAGAGGAAGATCTAAAGGACAAGAAAGATAGTAAAAGAAAAAAGGAGCATAAGCTCCTTTTTTTAATAGAATTTGAGGTCTTACAAGGTACAAAAACTCCTTTAGATACACCTTTTCTGTATCTTCTGTTTTATTCTATTAAAAATTAACAAGGTATAAAAACTATTTAATTTTTTATGATTAACTTTTATTAGATTCAAAATCAACAAGGTAAAAAACCTCAAATTCTATGACTAAATAATACCACAACTAAAAGAAAAAATCAAAATAAAAAGCTAAGATATTTACTTAAAAAATAAAATTAGATATGATATAATAAAAGAAAAAATAAATTAAAGAGTAGGTAAAAATACTAAGTAAGAGGAGAAAACAGAGATACTTTATTGCTGCTTAGATAACTATTTTTATTGAAAATTAGTTTGTTGATATAGAAGGAAAGCCAGAAACTGGGAAACGGAGAGCCTAAGATTAAGATAGCATTTTTATGCTACTTAGTTTTAGACTCTTTTTTTATTTTTTAAAATTATAAGCGGACAAGTTGTCCGTTAGCTAAAGGAGGAAAACATGAAAAATATATTAAAAAAAATAATTGGTTTTATGAAAAACAATGAAAAAGAGATGATTTTAGAGAAGATTGAAAACTTTGAGATTAAATCTAAAAAAGATGGACAATTAAACTATATTTTAAATGATCCATATATTTTAAAAGACTTACCTGAAAAGTTTAAAAACGATGAAGATGTAGTAATAGCAGCAGCTAAAAAATATTATGGTAACTTAAAGTATGCTTCAGATGAGTTGAAAAATAATAAGAAATTTATATTAAGAGCAATTAATGAACTAAATCAAGATTCATATTTTGGAGAGATCCAGGAAGCGTATTTTTTAAACTATCTTTCAAAAGAGTTAAAAAATGATGATGAGATTGTTAAAGCTGCTATTAAAAAGAATAGGGAAAATTTACAATATGCTTCAGAAAGATTACAAAAGAGCTTGTTAGAAGCAAAAGCAATATAATAATAGGAGGATAGTTAAATGGCAGATAATAGAAATTTATGGGAAAAATTGAAAGACAGAATTAAAGGAAATAAATATTTAGAAATTACAGTAGTAAATGAATTAGATGAAAAAATTGGAAGTGAATATGGAATAGTAAATAAAAAAGGTGAAAGAATAGGTATATGGGAGAAAAAGACTTTTGAGGATTTTGAAGAGATATTTTTAACAGATTATGAAAACCATACTATTACTAAACCTAGTGCATATAATAAAGGATCTAAAATAGTAGAAGAATACAAAATGACTGATAAAGAGTTTCAAGATTATGGAAAATATAGATTTGTTCCTAAAAAATTTGAAAAAATTAGAAAGGTATATGAAGACAATTGCTTAATTACTAAAAAAACAACTAATTACAAAGAAGGATACTATGAAATAAATACAAAACATTTTTCTAAAACTGGAGAATTAGAAAAAGAGGTAGAAGAAATAGGATCTAATAAAACTGGATTTCAGACAAAAGTAAAAGATTATAAAGCAGAAAAAGAGTTTGCTCAAAGAATGAAGGAAATTTCTGAAAGAAATTATACTGGGAAACGTACAGAACCATGTGTATTAAGTATTATAGATCAAAATGAGTTATCAACTTATAATTTACCCAAAGAGATGACTGGAGATTATGTATTTGGACATAAAACAGGTATATGGAAAACAGATAGAGGAGATGAATTATTATATGTTAATAATTCTTTAGTAAGTGCAAAATTCAAATTAAAAGATTGTATTCTAAAAGGAGATTATAATATTGAAGGAGAAAGAACTGGTACTTGGATTAAACAAGATTTAAACTCTAAAAAACGTGTTGAAACTGAATATAAAGATAATAAGGAAAAAGAAGCTAGAGATTTTGATTCAAAAGGAGAATTAGTAAGAACTACTAATTTTGAAAAAGGGTATCAAATAACAAGTTTTTTTGAAGATGGTAAAAAAATAAAAGAAATTGATATGAATAAAAAAGTTTGCAAAGAATTTTATCCTAGTGGAGCATTAAAAAGTGAGGAAACATTAGATTCTTATAACAATTCTACTCAAGATCCAGCTAAAAGAGATAAAACTTTTTACTATGAAAGTGGAAATGTAGAAAAAGTTATTAAAGGATTAAGGGAAACAGAATTTTTAAATATGGAAGGACAATATAGATATGAACATAAAATAAAAAACAGATCTGAAACTAAAGCTATAACAAGTATGCCTAAGCAAGTAAAAAATCAACAAAGATCAAAAGCTGCTAAATCAAAAGGACAAGAAAGATAGCAAAATAAAAAAAGAGTATTAACTCCTTTTTTTATAGAATTTGAGGTCTTACAAGGTACAAAATTGGTTCAATATTCAGAAGTTTTATTAAACTATTAAAAATAAATAAAAATATTAAATCCTAGATTATTCTCTTTAATTCTTTTTAAAATTCACAAGGTACAAAAACTTATGGCTTGAGCAGTTTACCTTTTTTCTCGGTTTTATTCTACTAAAACTTCACAAGGTATAAAAACCTCAAATTCTATAAGAAAATTGTATCATAAACCATGTAAAAAATCAAAATAAAAAGCTAAGATATTTCCTTAAAAATTAAACTTAGATATGATATAATAAAAGAAAAAATAAATTAAGAAGTAGATAGAAATACTAAGTAAGAGGAGAAAACAGAGATACTCTATTGCTGCTTAGATAACTATTTTTATTTAAAGTTAATTAATTTACATAATGGGAAAGCCAGAAACTGGGAGACGGAGAGCCTAAGATTAAGATAGCATTTTTGTGCTACTTAGTTTTAGGCTCTTTTTTTATACTTTTTTAACCAACGGACAAATTGTCCGCTTATATAGGAGAAAATTATGGAAGAGTTGATGAAAGATTTAAATGTGAAAAATTTTGATGAGTTATATGAATATTTAAATGATGAAAACCACCAAGATGAACCTTTAGTTAAAGAAATTAAAGAGTTTTTAAACTATGTCCAAGAAAAAAGTGATGTTTTATGAAAGATAGTTTTTATAAATATTTTAACTGCAACAATAAAGAGGAGCTTTATTTAAAACTAAAGCAAAATTCAATAGACACATATAAATTAGGAAAATATTTAAAATTCAATCAAGAAAAAGAAAATAAAAAAATAGTTATTAGAGGACAATATAAACTTTTTGATTATTTAAAAAATAATATTCCAGATAGAGATGAAGTACAAATTATTATGTTTAATAGTAATATGGAAGTTTTAAGTGATAATAAATTCCCTATAAACACACAATTTAAAGATATTTTAGATAAAAGTTATGTTGAAACTGCTAATCATGTTATCTTACTTTCACATGAAAATGAATATAATAAACTTTTAAGATTAGAAATGGATTTTAAGCTATTTGGTTACAAAATAATAGATAGGATTGAATTAGATAAAAATTTGGAACTTGATAGTAAAAATGGAATTGGAAACTGTCAATTTACAGAAGAAGATATAATAAATGGGAAAAATAAAAATTTTAAAGAAGAAAAGAAAAAAATTAATTCTAAAGAATTACATGAATTTATGGATTATTATGCTAAAAATGAACTTTTACATTTGAATATAAAAGATGATAGAAGAAAAATAAAAGAAATATTAAAGATAGCTAATCAAGAAAAAAGTCAGGAATACTTTGGACTAATAACATATAATAAAGATCAAAATATCACTAATATTGAAACAAGTCTATTTAAGGGAGGAATAAGAGAAGCAAAAATAGATCCTATAATAATTACTCCATTTTTATTAAATCAAGAAACAGATGGTTTAATTATATTTCATAATCACCCTTCTGGAAGTATTTCACCAAGTGAAGGGGATATTCATGTAACAGAAGTGATAGAAAAAATGGCAATGCGGTTTTCTAAAAGCGTAGAAGATCATTTTATTATTGGAAAAAATGAAACATTTAGTTTTAGAGAAGAGTTTTTATTATCCAATTACTCGTATGAAAGATCAAGTAATAAAGAAATATCTGTATCTGAAAAAGAAAATAAGTTAATTGAAGATATAAAAAATAAAACTAAAGGAAAATTAAAAGAAAGAACTACAAGAAGTAGAGCCAGAACTAAAGAAAATTCAAGGTAATTACTAAAACAATGCTTTTATTAGGAGGACAAAATGACAAATCAAGAAAAAATGGAAAATCTAAAAAGAATAGCAGATAAATATGGTGTGAATATGAATGAAGTATATCCTGTTTTACCAGAAGATTGTGATGTTGAGTTTGAGGAGGTTGATGATTAATGGCAGAGAAAAAAGAAAAAATATCAGCTTTTGAAAAGGTACAATCTGAAAGAAAATCTCTTGTAGATAAGATTATAGCAAATATGGAAAAAGGATATATCTGGGATAGTGGTTGGGATATTAATGCTTTAAGAAGCCAAAATCCTGTAAGTGGAGCAAAATATAATGGAATTAATAAATTACATTTAGGATATGTAGTTGCAGAAAATAATTACCAAGATCCAAGATTTGTAACATTTAAACAAGCACAAGAAAAAGGTTGGAAAGTAAAAAAAGGGGAACATGGACACCCTTGTGAATATTGGATATGGACAAAAAAAGAAGAAATTATAAATGATAAGGGGGAAAAAGAAAAAGTTGATGTTCCTTTAGATAAACCTAGAATAAGCTATTTTACTGTATTTAACTTAGAACAAATAGAAGGAGATTATCCTAAATTTGAACTTCCTAAATTATCACATGATGAAATATTAGAAGTAGCAAATGACTTTATAGCTTCATCAAGATGTCCTATACAAGAAGCAGCACAAGCTAGAGCTTATTATAGTCCAGCTAATGATAAAATAACTCTTCCTTTAAGAGATAGCTTTAAAACTACTGAAGATTACTTAGCAACCTTATTACATGAAATGGCACATTCTACTGGAAAAGAATTAGGAAGAGAAATGATAACAAGTCCACTGTCACCTGAATATGCTAAAGAGGAACTGATAGCAGAGTTATCTTCATTATTCCTTAAAGCAGAACTTGGAATTTCAAGTGAAGGAAAACATTTTGAAAACCATTCAGCTTATTTAAATGGTTGGAATAAAATGTTAAGATCAGATCCTAATGAGCTATATAGAGCTTCTAAAGAGGCAGATAAAGTGTGTTCATATATTATGGAGAGATATAGAGAGTATGTCAAGACAAAAGACTTAATACAGGAAAATACAGTTTCTAAAGAGGAAGAAAATCTTTTTAAAACTTTAAATAAAATGGAAACTAAAAGCGTAAAAAGATCAAAAACTCAAGAAGAACCTAAGAAAACTAGAGTAAGAAGTAGAGTTAGAACTAAAAAAGGTATGGAAATATAAGGGAGGGAAAGTAAGCATGAAAGACATTTATGAGTATTATGATAATACTAGAGATTTAAAAGCAAAATATTCAATAAATGATAAAGGACAAAAAGATGGAGTTTTAGTAGAGTTTTATGAAGATGGAACATTAAAAAATATACTTACATATAAAGAAGGTAAACTTAATGGAGAATATAAGGAATTTTCTACAAGAGGAAAATTAATAGAAACTGGATATTACCAAAACAATATAAAAGAAGGTAATGTTATTAAGTTCATAAACGATGGTATGTTAGAAGGTTATCAAAAAAATGGTAAAATGATTGGTGAAGCTGTATTCACTTGTAAATATGAAAATAATAATTTAAAAACAAGAATACATGTAAAAGAAAGATTGATAGAAGGAGAAAAAGAAGATTTTAATATAGATGGAAAATTGATAAATAAAATTTCAAGATCCTATGATGGAAAAAATATAACAGATACTTTTGAAACTTATGGAGAGAAATTTATAGAAAAAGGAACAAAAGTCAATTTTAAATTAGATGGTAAATATCAAAAATTTTTAGCAGATACAAATATTTTAGTTGAGGAAAAAAACTATAAAAATGGACAACTTGAAGGAGAATATAAAGAATATTCTACGAGAGGAAAATTAATAGAAATTGGAACATATCAAAATGGACTAAAACATGGACAATTCAAGCAATATACATATGATGGAGTTTTACTTGGAACTTATGTTGCTGGAAAAATAAAAAATGAAAATTTCTCTGCTAAATATAATAATGGGACATTAAAAGCTGAATATAAAATTGAAAGGTTTGATTTTGATTCAGGTAAAATTTCCAAGATTTCTGGAAAAAATTATGATGAACAAGGTAAATTAATTAAAGAAACAATAAGAACTTATGAAGAGAATAAGATTATAGATAATTTTACTAAATATGAAGATGGCATAATTGAAAAAGGAACAATGGTTAATCTCCAATATGAAGGTAATTATAAAAAGTTCTTTGAAGCTAATAATATATTATTTGAAGAAAAAAACTACAAAAATAATGTTTTAGACGGAGAATATAAAAAATATAGTATTGAAGGAAATTTAGAAGAAAAAGGACAATATGTAAATGGAAAACAAGATGGTATTTGGATAACTTATTCTAGTACAAATCCAGGAGTGGTAAAAGATACTTTTAAATATAAAAATGGAATATTAGAAGAAATTAATAATGTAAATATCAATTCTATAAAATCGACAAAAGAAAAAATTAAACCAAAAGAGAACCAAAAAGAAAGAACAACCAGAAGTAGAGGAAGAGCTAAAGGAAACGAAAGATAAACTTAGAATTAAAATTAGTATTTAACAAAATCATTATTTAAATAGGAGAGATTCAAAATGATAGATTGGGATAACAAAGATGAAGTTTTAAAAAATATAAGAGAAGATAGTTGGAACTTGGAATATGTATCTGACAGATTAAAAGATGATAAAGAAGTGGTTTTAGAAGCTGTAAAAAATAAAGGAATTGTACTTCGTTATGCCAGTACAAGACTTAAAGATGATGAAAATGTAGTTATGGTTGCATTCAATAATGACAAATCTATTTTAGAATACGCTTCTGAAAGATTTAAAAATAATAAAGATTTAGTTTTAGAAGCAGTGAAAGCTAATGGTTATCTACTTATGTATGCTTCACCAACACTTAAAAATGATAAAGAAGTAGTAATGGAAGCAATAAAAGAAGATATATTCTCTCTTCAATTTGCTTCTAATAGATTAAAAGCTGATAGAGATATTGTGTTGGAAATAGTTAAAAGAAATGGAAAAATACTTAAATACACACAAGATATAAAAAACGATGACAACATTATTTCTGGATTTAATTTAAAATTACCTAGTTATTTTGCAGAAGATAAAGAGATAGTTTTAGAAGCGATAAAAAATAACCCTCTTGCTATAAAATATGCTTCAGAGAAATTAAGAGATAATAAAAAAATAGCTATAGCAGCTATCAAAGAAGATTCCTTGGCTTTGAAATACGTTTCTGAAAGACTTTGTGGAGATAAAGAGATTGCTATTCTTGCTGTAGAAAAAGAAGGGATAGCTTTAAGTTTAACATCTAAAGAAATTAAAAATGATCCTGAAGTTGTTTTATTAGCTGTTAAAAATAATAAGGAAGCCTTTAAATATGTTTCACCAGAGTTAAAAAACAAATATTTAACAGTGGAAAAGTTTATAAAATCAACAAAAGAAAAAATTAAACAAAAAGAAGTCCAAAAAGAAAGAGCAACAAGAAGTAGGGGAAGATCTAAAGGTCAAGAAAGATAAAAAATAAAAAAGGAGTATTAACTCCTTTTTTTTAGAATTTGAGATACTTTTTTTGATTTTACAAGGTACAAAAATTATTTACTGTATATATGATACATTAACCAACTATCACTCTAAGAAGTGGTTATTCTTACTGTTAAGTTAAAATCATAAGGTACAAAAACGGTAGTAGCATTATTGGCTGCTTTTCTAATATTATAATAATTGTTTTATCTGACGTGAACCACTCACCACTTTAAGAAGTGGGAGCTTCTTGGGAAGTAGTTAGTAACCTAACTATATTTACCAAGCTCTACGGCTAGTCCCTAGCCTGAATTATATAATAATTTAGCATTTTGTTTATCAATGCTTTTATGTTTTGTGATAACAAAACTATACTGTGAATATTTTACAAGGCAACAGTTTACTTGCCTTAACCTTATATATTCAGTTGCTAATGTTCTTTGATATTAGTATATCATAAAATTACAAATTAGGCAATTCATCGCACCACTTATAGAAGTAGGCGACTTCTTGCTTGTTAGGTTAAATTTCACAAGGTATAAAAATCTCAAATTCTATAATTAAATAATACCATAAGTATAGGGAAAAATCAAAATAAAAGCTAAGATATTTACTTAAAAAATAAAATTAGATATGATATAATAAAATAAAAAATAAATTAAGGAGTAGGTAAAAGTACTAAGTAAGGAGAGAAACAGAGATACTCTATTGCTGCTTAGAGAAAATATTTTTATTTAAAGTTAATTAATTTACATAATGGGAAAGCCAGAAACTGGGAAACGGAGAGCCTAAGATTAAGATAGCATTTTTGTGCTACTTAGTTTTAGGCTCTTTTTTTATACTTTTTTATATAAATTAATGCGAGGAGATGATTTTATATGGAATTTAATAGCAAAGAAGATGTTTTGAATTATGTTAAAGATCGTGGTTGGAATTTAAAAAATGTTCCTGAAAATTTCAGAGATGATAAAGATATAGTTTTAGCAGCAGTAAATAGCAATGGATTGTCTATAGAATTTGCTTCTAAAAGATTACAAGATGATTTTGAAATAGGAATGAACGCTTGTATAGAAGATGGTTGGAGTTATCCATATTTATCAGAAAAATTAAAAGAGAATAAACAAATTGCAATGGCAGCATTAAAACAGACAAATACTATTTTTCCAGCACTTTCAGAGAAATTAAGAGATGACAAATCTCTAGTATTAATAGCAGTAAAAAGTGATGGATACAATTTGAAATTTGCTTCAGAAAGATTTCAAAACGATCCAGAAATAGCTTTAGAAGCAATAAAAAATAATACAGAAGCTTTTAAATATATTTCAGATGAGTTAAAAGATACTAAAGAAATAGCCTTAGAAACAGTAAAATTAAACCCAAACTTTTATTGTTTTCTTTCGGATAAATTAAAAGATAATGAAGAAATATTATTAGAAACTTATAATAAAGATCCTTTCTCATTTATTCATGCTTCAGATAGACTAAAGGATAATAGAGAAGTAGTGGAAAAAGTTTTAGAAATAAATGGAATTGGATATTTTAAAATTTCAGATAGATTAAAGGAAGATAAAGAGCTATTATTGATAGCAACTAAAACTTATGGAAGAGCTATTTATCATTCATTAGATAAGTTTAAGAATAATGAAGAAATAATGTTATCTGCAATAAAAAATGATGAATTTACAATGAAATATGCTTCAAAAGAATTACTTGATAATAAAGACTTTATATTATCTGCTATAACTAGAAATCCAAAGTCTTTTGAATATATACCAGAAAGCCTTAGAAATGGTGAAGAGATTGTAACAAGAATTGCAAGAGTTTCTGGAGATATGTTAGAATTTGCTTCACCACAATTTCAAGGCAATAAAGAAATTGTTATTCAAGCAATAATAAATAATGAAAAGGCTATTAAGTATGCTTCACCAGAACTTCAAAATAATAAAGAGTTTGTAAAGGAATGTATTAGAAAAAATGCAAATATAATTAAATATATTCCAGAAAAACTACAAGAAGATAAAGATATAGCTTTAATGGCAGTAAAATTAGATGGAAAATTGATTCAATATACTTCAGAAGCACTAAGAAAGGATAAAGAAGTTGTTTTAGAAGCTATAAAAAGAGAAGGAAGTTCTATTAAATATTTAAGTGATGAATTTAAGTCTAATAAAGAGATAGGAATGATAGCTGTTAAAAGTTGGGGAGGATCGCTTCAATATTTATCCAAAGAACTTAGAAATGATCTTGAAATAGTTAAAGAAGCAGTAAAAGATAGAGAAAGCTCATATATATATGCTGGAAAAGAGATTAAAGAAAAATATCCAACTATAAAAGAGTTTAAAGAATCAATTAAGAATAAATCTAAGTCAAAAGAAGAAAAAAGAGAAAAATCTACAAGAAGTAGATCAAGAAGTAAAGGTCAAGAAAGATAATTGTATAGATGATGAATTAGGATATTATTTATCAAAAAAAGTAAAAATTAAATAAGTTTTTGGTAAATGAAGTTGTTAAAATATAAGCAACAAAGGAAAAGGAGTGTAAAAATATGGAAAAATTTAAAGAGAACAAAGAAATAGAAAAAAATATAAATGAAGTTTTAGAATTAATAGAGAAAGAAGTAGATCCAGACGATAAAGTAATGTGTACTTGGGGAAGTAATTATGTTGATATAGATATAATAAATGAAAAGGAAAATCTTAATTATGCAGATATAAGAATATTTGATGATGGACTTTATTCTGTAGGAAATGATAGGTATTATAATTTTGAACACATACTGGATAATTATTTTGTAAATGTTGAAAATATGTTTGATAATAAAGAATTTGAAGATCTTTTATTATTTGATAATAAAGAAATATTCGATGAAATGAGTAAAGATAATCAAGAATATTGTTTTACTTTAAGTAGAGAGTTTGAATCTAAATTAGAAGAAAACTCTCTTAGCTTAAATATTCACGATGGATTAAATATTTATTCACTTTATAAAGATGTAAAGACAAATGAATGGAATCTTGAAAAAATGGTTGAAAATGTTGTAGAGAGTAATATAAAAGGTTCTTATAAAAAGTGTCTTGATACTCTTATTTCTCAAGTGAAATATGAAGATATTTTGTTAGAATTAGCAAGACAAGGGGAAATGATAAATATAAATAACTTTAATGAAAATGGAGAAAAACAAGGATTATGGGTAATTCCTAAAGAAGATGAATGGATTAAAGAGGAAATTTGCTTTTATGAAAAAGGTAAATTAAATGGTAAATATGCTAAAATTTTTACAAATGCTGAAGTTGCTGAAGTTGGAACTTATAAAGATAACTTAAAAGAAGGAGAATCTTTTAAATATGATATTGAAACTCTTAGATTAAAGGAAGTAAAAAGTTATATACATGATATTCCAAATGGTCCATATAGAGCTTATATATATACTGGAGAACTTGAATCAGAAGGGATATATATTGATGGAAATCTTCATGGAGAATATAGAAGTTATCAAACAGATGATAATGACAAACTATTTTTATGGCAAATATCAAATTATGAACATGGAATATGTAAAGGAAAAGTAACTAACTATTATCCAGGAGGACAAATAGAATCTGAATTTCATATGCAAAATGATGAAATAGAAGGAAAATGTATTAGCTATTTTGAAAATGGAAAAATAAAAGAAATTGAAGAATATGAAAATGGTAGACTTAATGGACTTAAAACTACTTATTATGAAAATGGAAAAATAAAAGAAAAAGCTAATTATTTTAATGATAATCTTAATGGAATTAAAACTGAATATTTAGATAATGGCTCAAGATTTAAAGAAAGTGATTACCAAGATGGAAGAATGACTGAAACACGTTATTATGAAAAAGGAATGTTAGAAAATGTAGAAAGATATCAATATGGACAGCTTGTTGAAAGAAAATCGTATTATGAAAATTTATCTGTTAAATCTCATTCTATATATCAATCTGGTATTGAAACTTGGAAAGGATATTATCCAAATAAGACACTCCAATTTGAGCATAAATTAAAAAATAATTTATTTATTGGAGAAAATAAAATATTCTATGAAAATGGAAATGTAAAAGAAATTGTAAATTATAAAATTCAAAATGAAAAAAATAATACTTTATCATTAAAAGATGGAGAATATAGACAATACTATGACAATGGAAATATCAAAGAATTAGGAACATATAAAGACGATAAAAAAGAAGGTTTATGGTTAAATTATTCAAGAAATCAAAGAAATGAAATTATAAAAGAGTCAACTTATAAATCAGGAGAGCTTGTAAAATCAATTGAATTAAAAAAAGAAATACCTAAAGAAAGAACTCCAAGAAGTAGATCAAGAGCAAAAGGAAATGAAAGATAAAAAAAGGAGTGGAAACTCCTTTTTTATAGAATTTAAGATCATATTAAAAATTACAAGGTACAAAAACCTTGATCAGTATCTGAATAAAAAGACAGAAGTTTTATTCTACTAAAACTTCACAAGGTATAAAAACTTCAAATTCTATGTTTAAATTGTATCATAAACCATGTAAAAAATCAAAATAAAAAGCTAAGATATTTACTTAAAAATTAAACTTAGATATGATATAATAAAAGAAAAAATAGATTAGAGAGTAAATAAAAGTACTAAGTAAGAGGAGAAAACAGAGATACTCTATTGCTGCTTAGATAACTATTTTTATTGAAAATTAATTTATTAACATAGAGGGAAAGCCAGAAACTAGGAAACGGAGAGCCTAAGATTAAGATAGCATTTTTGTGCTGCTTAGTTTTAGGCTCTTTTTTTTATTTTCTATAAAAATTAACGGACTAATTGTCCGCTATAAAAGGAGGAAAAAATGAAACTAATTATTTGTGAAAAACCATCACTTGGAAAAAACGTTGCTAAAGCTATTGGAATTGAAAAATGGGAAGATGGATATGTGAAATGTAAGAATGAATATATCGTAACTTGGGGATTTGGACATCTTTTTAGCCTGTATGATGTAAAAGATTATGAAAAAAAAGATAAATTGCTTTGGAGTGACATAAAATTACCATATTTTCCTCAAGAGTTTTTGTATAAACTAAAAGCAGATAAAGATGGTGGAGTCAAAAAACAATTTTCAACAATAAAAAAACTAATTAAAGAATTTAAAATAGACACTATAGTGAACTGTGGTGACGCTGATAGGGAAGGACAGATAATAGTTGATATAATTGCTGATAAACTTGATTGGAAAGGCTCTATGAAGAGATTGTGGCTTCCAGAGCAAACAGAGCAAACAATAAGAAAACAACTTTTAAAATTAGAAGATAACAGTAAATATATAAATTTAGCTAATGAAGGTTATGCTAGAACATTTATGGATTGGTTATTAGGAATAAACTTATCAGTATACATTACTAATAAGACAGGACAATATATGAATGTTGGAAGAGTTATGATTCCAATAGTTAAATATATCTATGATAGAGATACTGCTATTAAAAACTTTACTAAATCTAAATATTATCAAGCTGAAAGTATAACTGAAAAAGATGGGGTAAAGATTACCCTTACAAAAGATAAAAAATATGAGAATAAACAAGAATGTGATGAGATAGTTAATTCTCTTCCAGATACTGCTGTTGTAACTAAAATTGAAAAGGAAGAGATAAAGAAAACTCCTAAAAAACTATTCTCTTTATCTAAATTACAATCTGAATTATCAAGTAAAAATAAGATTCCATTTAAAACTTCTGCTAAAGTTATCCAATCATTGTATGAAGATGGATATATAACTTATCCACGTACTAATACTGAATATCTAGCTGAAGAGGAATTTGACAAAGTACAAGAGGTAATTAATACAATTGAAGGTATCCCTTTAAAAGTAACTAAAATAAAAAGAATATTTGATAATAGTAAGATTGAAAGTCATAGTGCTATTACTCCTACTACTAAGGTTCCTACTGGTGATGATTTTTCTGAATTAGAAGCATTAGTATATAACACAATTAAAAATAGATTTATTGCTAACTTTTTAGATGAAGAAACATTAGTTGAAAAAACTACTATAACTATCCAAGCTGGATCTGAAGAGTTTAAACTTAAAGGGGAAACTATAAAAAAAGAGGGATTCTTAAAATATAATCCTGAAAAAATAGAAAATCAACTGCCAAACTTAGAGGAAAATGAAAAATTCCAGGTTAATTTTAAAACTGTAGAAAAAGAAACTCAACCTCCTAAAAAAGTAACTGAAAAAGAGCTTTCAAACTATCTAAAGAATCCATTTAGAACAGAAAAAACTACTGAAGATGAAGAATACGCAGCAATTCTTAAAGGGGTTGAAATAGGAACTGAAGCAACACGTACTGCAATTATTGAAAAATGTAAAGAAACTGGTTATATATCTCAAAAATCTTCTAATTATAGCATAGAACTATTAGGAGAAAAACTAATAGAAGCATTAGATAAACTACATATTAATCTTTATAAAGAAAAAACTGTTGAGTTTTCAGAAATGCAAAAGAAAGTATATAAAGGTGAAGAAACTATTGAAAACTTGCTTAATTTAACTAGAAAAGAGATAGAAGCTATTGTAAATTCAAATATAGAGATTGAAAAAGTATCAAGAGATGAGGTTAAAGAAATAATTGGATTCTGTCCAAGATGTGGAAAACCTATATTTGAAAGTGATAAATCTTTCTATTGTTCTGGATATAAAGATCAAGAAAATAAGTGTGATTTCACATTATGGAAAGAACAAAAGTTTCCTAATACAAAGATAACAAAAGCAAATGCTAAAACTCTTCTTTCTGGTAAAACTATTCATCTAAAAAAATTAAAGTCTAAAACTGGAAAAGAATATGAAGCAGACTTTAAATTAAAAGATGATGGAACTAAATATATTCACTTAGAACTTGTGCCTAAAGAATTTACAACTGAAACAATAGGAGTATGTCCAAGATGTGGAAGAAATATATTGGAAGGCACTAAATCTTTCTACTGTGAAGGATATAAAGATGAGGAGAATAAATGTAATTTTACATTATGGAAAGAACAAAAATATCCTAGTGTAATTCTTAGTAAAGGAATGGCTAAAGCTCTTCTTTCAGGAGGAGATATACAAATAAAAGACTTAAAAAGTAAAGAAGGAAAATCATATAGTGCTTACTTTGGACTTACAGATGATGGTGAACGTGCAAAATTAAAAATGACAAAATTTGCTAATGAAAAGAAAAAATAATAGATTCAAGATTTGTTAATGGATAGAAAAGGAAGTAGTGTATGGAAGATAAATATGATAAAAAATTAAAAGAACTGGATAGAAAAATAAGAGCATTAAAACTAAAAAAAAAGGAAGATAAATATAAAGTTATAAAAGAAACTTTGTATAAGAATGATAAATATTTTACAGAAAGTGATGTTCAAAAAATAGAAGAATTTATTTCAAATATTTTAAGTAAAAAAACAGATAAAAATAACTCTAAGAGTATAAAAAAAGTAAACAAAGAAAAATTAGATATAAATGAAGATAAAGAACTAATTAAAACTTCTGACAAAGATTTAGAAGAGCCTGATAGAATATCTTCTGAAAACTTAGAAATTTTGGACAAAGAAGAAATAGAAGAAGCAGTAAAAGTTCCAATCTCTTCATTAGAAATTTATTTATATTTTAAGAAAGTAACTGAAGAAAATTACGAAGTATACGCTGTTTCGTCAGAAAATGAATTAATTACTAAAGAAATTATCCCTATAAAATATGAAAATACATCAGTACTTGTAAGAGAACTATACTGTTTTATTGAATATTTAAAAACTCTAAATACACTTCAAAAACAAGAGGAATTAAAAATGGTTAAAGTATCAAAATTATATGTTGATAATATATTTATTGTTAATAATTGGACTAATGGAGTGATTAAAGAAAATCAAAATGAAGTCATAAAAGAACTTATTCCAACAGCAACAGCATTGAGAAAAGAGCTTGAAGAACTTGGTGGAGAGCTTGTTTATATTAAGCCAAAAGAAAATATAGCAAAAATATATCATAAAGAAAATATAGAATTTAACTAAAAATATAAGTCTGCACTAAAATCTAGAGAAGAATTTATAGGAGATTAATATTATAAATATAAAATAAGGAGAATTATGATAATACTTTTAAAAAATTTGGTTACTGAAGAAAAAATGTATTTAACATTGGTTTTTGGGGATATAAAATTCACAAATGATATTTCTATTGCTGCTGATTTTTCTGCTGAAGATGGATTAAGATTAGTTGAAAATTTAAATGAAATGAATAGACGTTTTAATGTAACAAATAAAGTTTTTGAACTTGCTGATAATAATTAAACTGAAAAAAGATTAAAAGGAGAATTACAAATGAGAAATAAAAACATAGAAATGACTAATTTTTTAGAGGATTTAAGAGTAGGAGATATTATTTTTGAACTTGAAAATCTAAAGAGTGTCGTAGAAAATATAGAAGATGATAAATTAACAAAAAATGAACTTTCTGGAGCTGTTCTAATATATTTAGTTGAAAAATATAATAGAGAGGAATTAATAGAATCTCTTAAAAATGATGATATGGATTGTTTAAAAGAAATATTATCAATAGAAATAGAAGAAGTTAAAGAATCTATGAATGAAAAAATAAAAGAAAGATATGAAGATGATCCTAGTGTAGTAGATGATATAGTAGGCTTAATACACAAAATTGGAAGCTATAATGTAAGAATGGCATTAGATTTAATAACAGATGATGAGATAGACGAATTAGATGAAGATTAATTAAAAATATAATTAAGCGAACAACTTGTCCGCTTATATTTTAAAAGATGGAGAAGTTATGGAAGAATTAGAAAGAATAGAATTAGAAAAAATATACAAGCAAGGGTATGGATTTTATTGGTATGGAAAAGGTAAAGCAATACAAGAAACAAAAAATACAGAAAAATCATATATTCCATTTTATAATGATAATCTCTATATTGAAGGAGATAATTTAAAAGCCTTAAAAATGCTTCAAAAAGAATATACAGGAAAAATAAAAATAATTTATATAGATCCTCCTTATAATACAGGAAAAAACTGTATATATAAAGATAATTATAAAAAATTAAATAAAAACAGTCTAAGTATAGGAGATAAAAACCATTCAAATTGGTTAAATATGATGTATCCAAGAATAAAATTAGCTAAAGAACTATTGAGTGAAGATGGTGTTATCTTTATATCAATAGATGATAACGAACTTTTTAATTTAAAGCAAATTTGTGATGAAATTTTTACAGAAGAAAATTATATATCAAATTTTATATGGTTTAACAATGAAAGAGGAAGAAGTATAGATAAATTCATAGCCAATACCAATGAGAATATACTAGCTTATGCTAAAAATATAGATTTTTTAGAAATTAATAAGTTGGTTGAAAAAGGAGCTAATCTCTTAATTGAATACAATTTAAAAGATGAGAAATCTTATTATAAAAAAGGAGATCCTTTATATAACAATAATAGTGCTTTTAATATAGAAACACGTCCAAATCTTACTTATAGTATCTATATTAATAAAAAAACTAAAGAAAAAAGATGTATAGATGAAAAGCAAAAGGTAATTAATGATAAAGGATTTGAATGTTGGGAATTACCAATTGAAAATTTTTTAGGGAAAGACTGGATTAAAATAATTCCACCTTTAAGAAAAACTAACAACAAAATAGGTTGTTGGCGTTGGGGAATAGATAAATTTATGGTCGAAGCTGACAAGGAGTTAATACTAGAAGAAAAAAATGGAAAATATATGTTCTATTCAAAAAATAGACTTTTAGAAGATAATTCAAAAACATATAAATACAAGAATTATATAAAAGGAATAGCTGGAGCTTCAGGAACAACTGAAGTTACTAAACTTTTAGAAAATAAAGTTTTTAATAATCCTAAACCATTAAATTTAATTAAACTTTTTTGTCAAATTGGTATGAAAAAAAAATCCATAATTTTAGACTTTTTTTCAGGTTCAGCAACAACAGCTCATGCAGTAATGCAACTTAACGCAGAAGATGGTGGAAATAGAAAATATATAATGGTACAACTACCTGAATTGTGTGATGAAAAATCAGAAGCTTATAAAGCAGGATATAAAACTATTTGTGAAATAGGAAAAGAAAGAATAAAAAGAGCTGGAGAACAAATAAAATTGAATGAAAAATTCAAAATTGAAAATAGAAAAAAACTTAATACAAATTTTAAAATAATTGAAATATAAAAAAAGAAAGCCACCAACACTTGACAATAAGCTGCGTGACTTTCGGTTACGTTAATTAATTATATTATATTTATTTTATAAAAAAAGTAAATAAAAAAGCTTTCTACTTAGGTGATGAGTAGAAAACTTTTAATGGATAATATAAATATGTATCAGCGAAACTATTATAGCATATTTTGAATGTAAGTCAACGATTAAAATATTTAATTTATTTTTTCTGTTTGACTTTATATTTTAAAATTGATATAGTTTAAATATATTAAAATTAAAGAAATAAAGGTGAAATTGATGAATAAGATCATAAAACAGATAATTAAAATAGCTGATGAAGAAAAAATAGAAATAGTTTCACTTTCTCCAATTTATAAAGAAATGAAAGCAATGACTCTTTTTTTAAATTTATTTAGAGAGAGTTTTCATAATCAAAATCTTGAAATTGATGTAGTATATCTTGTATTTAACGAAGAGGGAGATAATATATTAGTACCTGTATTTAAAAAGGAAATAATGAAAGAATTGATAATAAAAGTCAATCCTAATCAAGTAAGCTATATGTTAGAAGTGTGTGATAATTTAGAAGAAAGTGAAGAGATAGAAGATACTCAACTTTATAATTAAAGTTCACTAAGAAGAATTAATTGACTTTTAAGAAGAAAAATAATATAATGTACTCAAATGATATTTGAAATATTTTATATAACCTTAGAGGAATGTAAATTGGGTTCTAGATGAAATAAAAAATTTATTTAACC
>OGZM01001234.1_pt1 | contig 22689 bp, 21 predicted proteins | sample 1576821 | NCBI WGS metagenome assembly OGZM01 (sample SAMEA3541491, study PRJEB24748) | human gut metagenome | biome: human gut; feature: human-associated habitat; material: faeces | place: China | collected 2012
AAGCTGACACACCGGTAGAGCCGGAAAAACCGACGGTAGACAAAATTGCCGTTAAAAAAGTGCCAGCTAAGACAACTTACAAAGTAGGGGAGAAATTCGACCCGGCAGGACTTGTGCTTACAGTGAAATATAACAAAGGCGAGGACAAAGAAGTAGCTTACAGTGATGCAACAAAGGCAGACTTCGCATTTAATCCGTCACTTGATACAGCGCTTACAGAAGGTGTGAGCAAAGTTGATGTAACATATGCGGGCAAGACGGTAGAAATCGGTATTGAAGTGAAAGCTGACACGCCGGTAGAGCCGGAGACGCCAACGGTAGACAAAGTTGAAATTAAAGCAAATCCTGCTAAGACAGAGTACAAAGAAGGGGAGAAATTCGATCCGAAAGGACTTGTGCTTACAGTAACGATGTCAGACGGAACAACAAAAGTTGTTGCATACGGACCGGAGACGGCAAAAGATTTCTCCTTTAATCCGAGTCTTAATACAAAACTGACAGCGGATACGAAGAAAGTAACAGTAACATACGGCGGACAGTCGGCAGACGTAGCCGTATCGGTGAAAGCAGATCCGTCAGAGGATAAGAAGCCGGTAGATCCGGATAAGAAACCGAATACAGAGAAACCGGACAAAGGCGGAGCGGTTCAGACAGGAGATAACTTTAACGTAACGCTGCTGATCGGACTTGTAGTTCTTGCAGGTGCGGTTGCAGGCGGAGCGGCTCTGACAATCTTCAAAAGAAACAAAAGAAAATAAGCCTTATCCGTAAATAGTACGGAAAAATGCAGGGCTGCCACTTAGTGGCGGCCCTGTTTGCATTGGAGCGGCAATGAACGAAAGACAGAAGGATCAAGACCTTGGAAAGCCGCCTGTAATCCCGGAATGTGTCTTTGGGAACTTACGGTAATTCCGGCATAACGCTGTATTGTTAATAAGCGCTATATTTTCTGCGCAATATCATGTAAAAGCTGTCTTGTTTACGCCAAAAACCTTGACATTAATGGGGTTGATGGTTATAATATTGAAATTGTGAAATAAACTAAAAGAGACAGCGTGCAGGGACAAGTTTTCCTGTCGGGAATAGACAAAAAACAGTGAAAAAGAATGACAGAAAAGGAGCGTTATCAATGGCGGAGGCAAAGAAAAGATTACTTACTTATGCCGGATTAAAGGCACTTGAAGATGAACTTGAAACTCTTAAAGTTGTCAAACGGAAAGAAGTTGCAGCTAAGATCAAAGAGGCAAGAGAGCAGGGAGATCTTTCCGAGAATGCAGAGTATGATGCGGCAAAAGATGAACAAAGAGATATCGAAGCGCGTATCGAAGAACTTGAAGGCATCCTGAAAAACGCAGAAGTGGTTGTTGAAGATGAAGTTGACTTTGATAAGATCAATGTCGGATGTACGGTAAAGGTATTTGACATAACATTCGATGAAGAGATGGAATTTAAAATTGTGGGATCAACAGAGGCAAACAGCTTGGTAGGAAAGATTTCAAACGAGTCTCCGGTTGGTCAGGCATTGATCGGAAAAAAAGTGGGAGATACGGTAAGCGTAGAAACACAGGCGGGAGAAATCAAGTACAAAGTGCTTGAAATCAGCCGTTCAATGTAAACAGATGATTATAAACAGACCTCTTTTTAAGAGGTCTGAATTCGCATGTATGGGAATGTTTTAAAGAGGCGAAAAAGGCAGATAAAGAGAAAAAAAGCGTAACGGAATAATAAGAGATAAAGCAAAACAGAGAAAAGTTATCCGGGAAAGGAGATAAGAAAGTGGCACAGGAGCAGAAGAATGTACAGGAACAGGATCTGAATCAGTTGAGAAAGGTACGCCGTGAGAAACTTGCAGAGCTGCAGGGAAGCGGAAAAGATCCGTTCGTGATTACAAAATATGATCAGACACATCACAGTGTAGAAGTAAAAGAAAATTACGAGGAGCTTGAAGGAAAGCAGGTTTCCATCGCAGGACGTATGATGTCAAAGCGAGTAATGGGAAAAGCATCTTTTTGTAATGTTCAGGATTTAAAAGGAAACATTCAGTCTTATGTAGCAAGAGACAGCATCGGTGAGGAAAATTATAAAGAATTTAAGAAACTTGATGTCGGTGATGTGATCGGAATCGAAGGAGAGGTATTCAAGACAAAAACAGGAGAGATTTCCATTCATGCATCTCATGTAACACTTCTTTCCAAGAGTCTTCAGATTCTTCCGGAGAAGTTCCATGGACTGACGAATACAGATATGCGTTATCGTCAGAGATATGTGGATCTTATCATGAATCCGGAAGCGAAAGATACATTTATCAAACGTTCTAAGATCATCAGTGCGATCCGCAGATATTTGGACGGCGAAGGATTTATGGAAGTGGAGACTCCGATGCTTGTTGCAAATGCCGGGGGAGCTGCGGCAAGACCGTTTGAGACACATTTCAATGCTTTAAATGAAGACTTGAAACTGAGAATTTCTCTTGAACTTTATCTGAAACGTCTGATCGTCGGAGGTCTTGAAAGAGTGTACGAGATCGGTCGTGTATTCAGAAACGAAGGACTTGATACGAGACATAATCCGGAATTTACATTGATGGAGCTTTATCAGGCATATACAGATTATAACGGAATGATGGATCTTACAGAAAATCTTTACCGCCATGTGGCACAGGAAGTTCTCGGCACAACGAAGATCGTTTACAATGGCGTTGAGATGGATCTCGGAAAACCGTTTGAACGTATTACAATGGTAGATGCCGTGAAGAAATATGCAGGCGTTGACTGGAATGAAGTTAAGACTTTGGAAGAGGCTCGCAAGCTTGCAGACGAGCATCATGTAGAATATGAAGAGCATCATAAGAAAGGTGATATCTTGTCATTGTTCTTTGAAGAGTTTGCAGAAGAACATTTGATTCAGCCGACGTTCGTAATGGATCATCCGATCGAGATTTCACCGCTTACGAAAAAGAAACCGGAGAATCCGGAATATACAGAGCGTTTCGAGTTCTTTATGAACGGCTGGGAAATGGCGAATGCATATTCAGAGCTGAATGACCCGATCGATCAGAGAGAACGTTTCAAAGCTCAGGAAGAACTTTTGGCACAAGGTGACGAAGAGGCAAATACAACAGATGAAGATTTCCTGAATGCACTTGAGATCGGTATGCCGCCGACAGGAGGTATCGGATTCGGTATCGACAGAATGTGTATGCTTTTAACAAACAGCGCCGCGATCAGAGACGTACTGCTTTTCCCGACAATGAAAACACAGGGCGGAGCTAAGAATGAAGCAAACAATTCAGTACAGGTAAAAACAGAGGAAAAATCGGCAGAAAAAATTGATTTTTCCAAAGTTGAGATCGAGCCGTTATTTAAAGACGATGTAGATTTTGAGACATTTTCTAAATCAGATTTCAGAGCGGTAAAAGTAAAAGAGTGTACGGCAGTGCCGAAATCTAAGAAACTTCTGCAGTTCACATTGGATGACGGAACAGGAGAGGATCGTACGATCCTGAGCGGAATCCATGAATATTATGAGCCGGAAGAATTGGTTGGCAAGACATGTATCGCTATTACAAATCTGCCGCCGAGAAAGATGATGGGAATTGACTCCTGTGGTATGTTGATTTCAGCGGTTCATAATGAAGAAGGGGAAGAAAAACTTCATCTTCTGATGGTTGATGAGCATATTCCGGCAGGCGCAAAATTGTACTAATTAATGTGAAATAAAATAAAAAATGATTTTTATATCAATTTTGTACCATAATGAAAACAGATTTAAAACGTTATAAAGAGATATAAAGAGATAGGCTCATGGAATGTATTTTCTATGAGCCTGTTTGTGTTATGTAAAGGCAGATGACAGTAGATGAAAGATTATCGAACCATGATTATTATTATGAGTGGAAGAAAAACAGGATTATATTTTGAAAATTACGAAAAAGAGTGGGTACTTGACGGAGCAACTGTTCTCTACGAAAGCGCCTCGGAACTAAGAGCAACTCTTGAATATGATTTTTTGCAGGAAAAAACTTTATTTACAAAGGGTTTTCGATGGAGGAAATCATTCATCATCTTGCAGTCTTTGTTTCAAGATTATGGCAAATCCATATCTTTGGTGAGGAAAATACAAGAGCGACGGCAGTATTTTTAATCAAGTATTTGAGAACGCTCGGATTTTCTGCCACAAATGATATTTTTGCGAAAAATGCTTGGTATTTTAGAAATGCACTTGTCCCGGCAAATTATACGAACCTGCAAAAGGGTATCCACGAAACAACCGAGTATTTGGAGGTATTCTTGAGAAACTTGCTGAGGTTATACATAAGAAGGACTGGCTCAAATAGCAAATGTATCAGTTCAGACAATTACACAAGTGCAGTAAAAAAAGAATTGCAACAGTTAAGCACATTCTCTCAAATTAAAGAAATTAGAGACAAAGAACTAAATTCAGTAATTCTCTCGCATCTTGAAATGAGTGAAGATTTAGTTGAGGGAATCAAGAGCGAGTGGGAACAGAAGAAAATATTCAAAAAACAGATAAAGGGTGATGATGGCACTACATTAATCGAAGATAGATATTGTACGAGAAGTTATGTTAGGGAAATAATTCTAAGATATTGTCAAAACAGAACGTTCTTTAGAACAAAATTTAACATTAAGGATGGAAATTTGTTTTGATAAATAGACTGCGAGGTGTTAGCAAATTGCGATACCTCAATTTTTGTCAATAAGATAAAATTTGATTACATACAGTTATAAAAGATGGGTTATAAAAGATGTATAGAGAGTACCTTTTGTTTTTAGAGGAATTACGTTATAATAAAATCGAAACAATCTGTTATATGTTATAATCAGAGGAGTATGAAAGAAATGTGTACACGAAATGAATTGAACTTAATATTGCAGGCGATGACTCAGGCGTATCAAGCGGTATATGGAGCAAATGTTGTGAAAATTATTTTGTATGGCTCTTATGCTAGAGGCGATTATCAAAAGGATTCAGATATAGATATAGTCGCTATTGTACAGGGAGATAGAGAAAAACTTCAACAAGGCTTGAAAAGTGTGTGGGATATTTCTTCAGACTTGGAATTAGAGTATGGTACGATAGTGTCTCCAACGGTTATTCCTTTTGCTGAATATGAGAAGTATAAAAATGATTTACCTTATTATAGAAATATCGAAAGTGAGGGGGTAGAAATCGTTGCCTGATAATAGAGAAGAATTAAAAGTATATCGCTTGGAAATGGCAAAAGAGCGACTGCATTCCTCGAAAATACTATTAGAGGCTGGAAGTTATAAAGATTCTATAGGTCGTTCCTATTATGCAATGTTTACAGCGGTGCGTGCATTGCTGGCGGTAGAAGGACAAGACTTTTCAAAGCATGCCGGAGTTATTGCATATTTTCAGAAAGAATATGTGAAGACAGGAAAGTTTGACAAGAAATATTCAAAATATATCAGTCAGGCATTTCAAATTCGAAACAATACCGATTATGCGGATTTTTTTCTTGTGTCTCTGCAAGATGCAAAGGAACAGTATGATAGAGCTGAAGAATTTGTAAAAGTGATTGAAGAGTTCTTGAAAATGGAATAGAGATTCCTACATTAGCACTACACTAAATTTACATCAATTTCAAAGAAACTTATGAAGGAGTGCAAAGGTTTTTGTGTGTTACTTAATATCAACTCTCGATAAAAATTCAGCAAGTGATATCGGAAAACGAATCCCTTTATCATGAAAATACTGAAGGATATAATCTTCAGATAAAAAATATTTTCCTATCAATTCATGAGTTATTCTTAAACATTCTGCCGGAAAGAGGACAGCGGGATATGTGAGAGTATTTATGAATCCTCTGTCGTTATAAAACAGAAACGGCTTGGAATGTTCAAAAGCTGTCATAAAGATTTCCCCGTAGAGCCTCTTTTCGATTGTTTTGACAGAGTGCTTGAATTCCGAAAAGTAGTCTCTGTCGGTTTTTAAAGATGTATATTGCTCAGGGAAGGCGTGAGAAGCCTTCCTGACGTTGTTTTTGAAAGTCAGGATCGTTTGTGAAAAAGAATTGGCAAATGTTGTAAGGGCATCTGTAAGCAGACAACATCTGTAATTCAAGTTTTCTTGATCAAGTTCTAATTGTCCGTTAGAGAGAGCGTGACTGACAGCGGGGGCGTTTGTTATATTGAGATAGAATGTTGTGATTTTTTCTTTTTCTTTCTCAATCTGCTGTTCTATGTCGTTTATGATCTTAGTGCATCCGTTGGAAAAGGTTTCGTAGTCTTTCGCCGAGATATGGTGAATGGAATGGTCATCTAAAGTTTCTTCTGCAAGAGAAAATATTTTTGCAGAAAAGGAAGACAGAGAATGTTTTATGCTCTGCATCAGTTCGTTTTCACCTATAATAGTCCACGGCTTTTTGTGTGGATATAAGGTCGTTAAATCTAGTTTTTTATTTTCTGAACAGGTCTGTTCATATAATTTTTCCCTGAAAGTATTTAACAGAATATATGCGTTTGAAACAACCGGAGCAGCGGAATAATTTTTGAGGCGGCTGTTTTGCAAAATTGCGGTTAATGTTTCGGTTAAATGAAAAATACAATGCCGGAGCGCCTCTTTTTGGAAATCGTTTTTTGAGAAAGTATTATAAATTTCTTCCGTAGTACAAAAATATTTACGGCAAAGAATTTCATCAGTTAAAATCCGATATTCTGTTTGGGTAAGATCGTTTTGAAATTTTTCTGTCTCTGTAAATGTCTCGTCAAGTTCATGGAAAAACGAAGTGACAGGGGCATTTTTTTTGAATTTACTGGCAGCTTTGATATAGCAGATTAAAAAAGGCGTAATGGGAGCGGGAACATTCCATTTGATCGCTGTGCGATCGTATTCGGATGCAAGATCGGTATATGGAGGAAACTGCAAAAAGCAGGGGGTTCTCAGGCAGAGAAACTGATACATCAACTTATGAATATATAAAAATTCATAAGGATATTGCTCGCTCTTTTTAACTGCATTGTAAGTTAAAGAAAGAAACATAGGATTAGAATAATCGGAAGAGGCGTAATACATACATTTTTTGAAAAAATTAATCCATTTGTGTAAAGTGCGTTCGTCATAAGAAGAAGTCAGATTTCTGAAAGCGCATAAAATATCGGATTCTGAAGTGATGGGAATTGTGTTTTTGTTTGCTGCTTTCATTTTTGAATCCTCCTTCGGTATAAAAGGCTGCAAAAAAAATCGGAAATTTTTTGCGGCTTCATGCTGTTTGATAAAGATGGTTTAATTATAGTGTCAGGCAATAAAATAATCTGTTTATATTGTAATGCAAAGTGAAAGAAATAGAAATAGGAGAATGAGTATGTTTCAAAAGCCGGAAGAATCAAAAAAGAACAGCTCGGCAGATAAGACTGAAAAGATAAGAGAGATTTATCGCTTCTTACTGTCTGAAACCGATTATTTGAAGGAAATTGGGAAAGAGATTGACGAAGAGACGGAGAGGCTGTTGAAAGAAAATAGAGTGAATTTGGAGAAAAAGACGTATGAAGAGGTTCGCGATGAGTTATTTGCATTAACGGAGGCTGCAAAAGAAAAAGGATTCATACAAGGTTTTCGATATGCCGTAATGTTAATGAGAGAAATTACTGTAAAGCTTTGACAATTTTCAAAATCTGCTCTTTTGTTTCATTATTGCAGGAGTGTAACTCATGGAGAATTTCCTGTTCGATGGCAGAGGATGAGTCGTTATATTCATCGGAAAGAATATAGTCAACAGTAGTATCTAACGCATTACATATCTGCACTAAAACAGAAAGAGAAACTTTGACACGGTTATTTTCGATATTACTGATATGACTTGTATTCACATCAGCAGCATTAGCGATATATTCTTGTGTTAAGTTTTTGGAAAGGCGGATTTTCTTTAATTTTTCGCCTATTTGTTCAAAGTTTAAAGTGTCCATGCAGTAACCTCCAAAAAAATATTGATTTAATTGTAATATTTACTTAGTTATAGTATAATTATCTACAGCTATAAAAATATTAGTTATAAAGGAAGTGCAAAAAGGAATGAAGTGCGAAAATTGTGGAAATGAAGTTAGGGAGGGGGCGAAATTTTGCTCAAAATGTGGAAGCAATATATTGGAGCAGCAGGAAGATCACAGCGGTAAACATAATGTTCATGAGACGAAAACGGAGAAAAGGTGTGTGAATTGTGGGAATGTACTTAGAGAAGAGTCAAAATTTTGCCCTAAATGTGGGAGCAGTACATTGGAACAAAAAGAGGATGTAAGTACATTAAAAGATGAAGAAAAGGATAAAGCGGAACAAAGTAAAGGAACATTTTATTTTGAAAAAGTAAAAATGATCGGAAGATTACGATACAAAATTATCCGAACAGAAGTAAGTAATAATGAAGAGCGTTTGGAGATAAGTCAAAAGATACATAGATTTTTAAGGAAAGAAAAAGAAAACCATTTGGAGATAAAATTATCAGAAATCGGTTCAATGGAATTAAAAACAAAAATGGATTTTTGGGATACATTGTATGCAGCGCTATTTGGGGTAATGTTTCTGATGAATATAACAGATGTAGCATGGCTTTTATTGATAGCAGTCTTTCTTTATACAGGTTATGGAAAGGTTTTAAATTTAAAAATGAAAAATGGACTGAATTTTGAAATTCCTGTAAATGGAATGACTGAAGATGTGGAACAGTTTCGGTTATTGATCGGAAAAGAATAAGGAGCGTGCGAGATGAAATATTGCAGAAATTGTGGAAAAGAATTAAATTCAGATGTTCAATATTGTCCGAATTGCGGCGCTTCTGTAAGTGAGGAACAATCAGGGAAAAATGAGAATTCATATCAGGAAAGTAACGCGGATGGATCGCTTTGGGAATCTCTTGTCGAATTTTTTAAAGCGCTGATTGAATATATGAAAGAAGCGGGGCTTCATATTATCGATGCGATTGACAAAATCATTCAGATGCCGCCGAATATACCGAAAGATTCTATATGCCCGTATTGTAACAGCGAGGATACGTTTCCGATTGTTAAGAACGAGACAGAGATTAAAACAAAAGGATACAGTATGGGGCGCGGGTGCTGTGGAATGTGTTTGCTCGGTCCGTTTGGATTATTGTGCGGAGCGCTTTTCACGGGCTCTAAAGTAAAGAGCAGATCTATCACCTGGTGGGGATGTAAAAATTGCGGAAGACAACATTTAGCGCAGCATGACGCTGTTGAAATGTTAAGTTCGTTGATGGATAAAATGACAGTAAATTGTCTTTGCTATGGCGCGCTAGGTTCTCTTTTGCTTTACCCGATACTGGATGAATTAGTGCATGGATTTTTAAGAACGGTCATCGTTGTTTTGATCGCTGTCATAGTGGGAGTTTCCTTGCCGTTATATTTTTGCTATCAGTTATGCGAGGATATAGACAAACAGTTAGGGTATAGTATTTGGGATATTTTAGAAGTAGAAAAGAAACAGGAAATTTGGAGTTGTATAAAATTTTCGATGCTTTCTTTAGCCGGTACACTGATTTTTGTCTGTCCGATCTTAGTACATTTTGCAGAGTAAGATGATGATGGATAAAAGAAAAATATATAAGAAACTTATGGTGATAGGAAGAGCGACGGGATGTCATCAATTACCGGAACGAAGCTTTTCCTTTCGCGGAAAACAATTTCCGGTATGCGCAAGATGTACGGGGGTGTTTATAGGAGAAGTTTTGGGAATCTTCTTATTCAAGGTCGGCGAGATTTCCAATATAATTGCGGTCGTGTTTTCTCTGATCATGTTTGCAGATTGGTTCGTACAATATAAATTTCATTACGAATCAAATAATATACGGAGATTAATAACCGGTCTTCTGTGCGGATATGCGTTCGGAAATATCATTATGAAGTATTTAAAATATTTTATGTGATAGAAAACATTAAAAGAGAATGTAGGAGGAATTTACCATGTTTTGCGAAAAGTGTGGAAAAGAAATAAAAGATGGGGATAAGTTTTGTCCGTATTGCGGAGCGGAAAATAAAATAAATAAGGAAGACCCAAGTCATGATATACCGCCGGATTTTAGCGCTAAAGGTACAGGAAAAAAGAAAAAAGGAGCGGTTATCGCGATCGCTGTTTTAGTTATTATTGTGGCGATCGGTATTTTTAAATGCAGTTCAAAGGATGAAATATTAAGATATAATGTGCATGTAATTAATAATACTGGTTTTGATATTTATGCTCTTTATGCTTCAGAACCTGATGTGGATAACTGGGAAGAAGATTTGCTTGAGGACGGTATATTGTATGATGGTGAAAGGGTAGATATAGAGTTTGTGATCACAGAGGAGGATCTTGACTGGGATTTTGCGATAGAAGATTTTGAAGGAAATGTTCTTGAATTTTATGGTTTGAGTTTTGCAGAGTGTGATGTAGAAGGAGCGACGTTGATTTTGGAATATGACGGTTATAAGGGAACTGCATCGTTATATTAAAGGTAAAATAAGATAAAGGATGTAAAAAAATGTTTTGTGAAAATTGTGGAAAAGAAATAAAAGATGAGAATAAGTTCTGTCCGTATTGCGGAGCGTCTGTACAGCCTGAACAGAATGGCGAACAGCCAGAGCAGTCGGCACAGCCGGAACAGAAGAGCGAACAGCCAGAACAGTCGGCACAGCCGGAACAGAAGAGTGAACAGCCAAAGCAGTCGGCACAGTCAGAACAGAAGAGCAAACAGCCAAAGCAGTATGTACAGTCAGAACAGCGGTTGACACAAAAAGAGACAACAGGTAATTCAAGTGCAGATGTTAAAAACAAGGGTGTGTCTCATCCTGCGCCGAAAAAGAAAAAAACAGCGGTAGTAATTGGAATTATCGCGATGGCAGCAGTCATAATAATCGGAATTATTGCAGCAGTGAAAATGTTTGGAAGTTCCGATGCGAAAGAAACTGCAAAAGATTCGACATATAAAGAGGTTAAAGAGAATGCAGCTGAAAAAGAATCGAAGCCGGCGAAAAAGGAAAATGTAAAACCTAAAAAAGAAACTGATGGGGAAATGAAAAAAGATTCCGGGCAAGAAGAAAAAAAGGAAGAAAAAGATAACAGTAAAAGGGAAGCTGTATTGACAGACCCGGTCACAATGGGATGGGCAGGTACATATAAAGACGATGATTCGGGAGACAGGCTTGTGATTGCATCAATCGGATATGAATGGTCTTATGTTATCTATACGTCGAGCGGGCAGATTTTTGAGAAAGAATCAGAATGTGGTGCATTCGGAGATTATTTAGAAGGGCAATATTATACGTTCTATAAAAATGAGAACGGATTGTTAAGCGTAACTTCAGGTGCAGGCAAAGGCTGGGGAAACTATCGCAGGATCAGCGGTACATATACGCCGGATCTGGAGATTGAAGGTACTTATGAAAATGATACTACTACGATGATCGTGTACGATCAAATGGCAGAGGCAAGTACAAAGTATGTTCCGACAGGATCTGATATCGCGGCAGTCCGGGTAGAGTATAATAACGGGCTGGTTATAGACGGAAGATTATATACGCAGGGAGACGGCGGGCTTTCGATTATAGACAGCGTTTCCAAAGAAATATACGGAATTGCTACTTTTGAAAACGGAGAGGTAAAAGTGACTGGAAGTGGATTTGACGGTATTTTAAAATCGAAGTAAAGGACGTATAAAACGTTGACAATTACATATAAGAAGAGCAGCTAAGAGACGCCGCAGCTTGCGGCGTCTCTTAGCGTTTATGAAAGACTGCATTCTTTCAGGAGATGTTGTGTTTTTTCAAGAGCCTTTACTTTATGAAGGCTTGCCTGAATTTTTTCTGCGAGCAGAAGGTGTTCTTTTGCAGAGTGGATTTGGTTGATCTTTAAATATGCTTCTCCTAACAAGTATGAGATTTCGGCAGTGTAGGCGTGCGAAGGCTGAAGGATCGTTTTCCGAATGCTGAGACATTTCAAATAGTTTTCAATCGCTTCTTCGTATTCTCCTTGATAAAAATGCCATAATCCGATGCTTTGGTAAGACCATGCCGTGTCAGGATGTGTTTCTCCCAACGTGAGCTTTCGGATTTCCAAGCCTTTTGCGAAATATTCAAAGGCATCGTTAAAGTGATAAGAAGAATCGTTTTTTGCCGCCTGTGTATAGTCATTGCCGATCATCGTTAATGACGCGGCAATGATCGGTTCGTTATCAGGGTATATTTCCTGACGGATCTCTAACGCTTTTTTATGCCATGTGATTGCATCTGCGTACTTTTTCTGCCGCTGATATACTGTTCCGATATTGTGATAAGAATAGGCGATCTGTTCGAGATCGGGATTTTCAACCGACTCCCGGATCTCGCGGGCTTTTTGATAATTCGCCAAAGCTTTATCGAAGATATCAAGGTTAATATAGATCACGCCCATATCATTATAAATGTCGGATGTTAATTCCGGATTTTTTATATGGTTGATATCAATAATATTTTGAGCTTTCGTAAAATAATCCAAAGCCTGTTCATATTTTGACGCTTTTCGCATAACTACCCCTAGTTTGTCATATATCGTGGCAAGCCTTTCGGAAAAATCTTGTCCTGAATTTTCGATTGTCGTGATTGCCGACTGATAGTGAGTAATTGCTTTTTCGTAATCGGCAAGTCTGACGGCAACTTTTCCTGCGGTTTCGTAGTAAGACAGTTGTAATTCGATATCGTCAGATGATTCTTTGTTTAATAGTTCCAACCCTTTTGTTAAGTATGAATAAGATTCATGATACATAAGGCTGCGCCATAAGATTAAGGCGATGTCGTACATTAAGCCGAGATGTTCGGAAGTATATTTGAACATGAGACCTGCGTTTGCAAGAACGTCGCATAAATCATTCGACATACTGTCTTCGATCACATCTGCGGAAGCCGCTTTCAGAAATTCAATTATTTTGTTGATAAAAACTGAACATTTTTCTAAGGAAGGTTCCGTATTATTTATTACAGCAGCTTTAATGACCGGATGCAGATGAATCTGTGATGAGGCCGGACCGTTGGGTCTGTTTTGTATGATCCAGCTTTGACGGATCAAAGCGTTGATATCTGAATTATTATAATCTAAAAATTGTTTGAATAAGCGCTGTCTTATGCCGCTTATCGACGTAAGAGAGAGGTTCATCAATATTTCTTTTTGGACATCGGTAAGATTGCTTGTGTCAAAAAGTTTAGATATAAAGTTGTTCATTTTTTCCTGCTGATAAGTATTGTCTTTTTCAATGACCACTTTGCTTATATCGTCATATTCAGGACTGTACAAAATATCTGTCATTTCTTCAGGCGTTAATGTTTCGGCAGTCATTGTTTTTGCGATCAGTTCTAAAAGAAGAGTATGACCTTCTACCATATTGAATATTTTAAAATAGTCGCCGTATTCATCTTCGGGGATCGTAAACCGTCCGTAGTGCATAAATAATTGAAGCTGTTCTTGCTTGGAAAGCGGATGGATCGGCAAGAGAAACTTTTCTGAATCGAGATCGGTCTCTCTTGAAGTGAAGAGAATATGTATCGGTAATTCTTTTAACCGCACATAATTTTCCCGATCAGCCGGGTGAGTATCCATATTATCGATGATAAGCAGAGTATCTTCACCGTAAGAAGCGAGAATGGAAAGTCGTTTCTCAAATTTTTCGTCTTCTGAAAAGTGAGATTCATCCAATCCTGTAAATTTTATTTTTAAAATTGTGTTTTTTATATCGCCTGTAAAAATGATCTGCTGGATTTGTGTATAGGAATCTTCATATTCAACGGCATATTTAAGCGAACAGTAGGACTTCCCTAAACCGCCGATACCGTAGATGATACAAGTTCCCAAACTGCATAAAACAGAGCGTATTTTCTCAAACATATCCTGTCGTCCGAAGAAAGTATTGTTTTGTATCGGGTTATGAAACGGCTCAAAAGCAATGGCATCGGAAGGGGAACGGTGAGTGGATTTTGACGCAGATTTCGATGACACAGCATCTTTTTCATATTTGACTTCTTTTAGTAAAGTGAGCAGAAAAGTTTCAGCGTTTTCAACTGATCTGTGTTCTTTATAGTGTGAGTATGCCATGTCTATTACTTCATTCGAGCAGTCCTTGTCCTGAAGGTATGTGTAAAGGCTGTGAACACTTTGAAAATCAGTTCCGATTTCGGCTTGGCAAAAGACGTCTCTGTAAAAAACATCATAGGAAATGTCTTTTTGCATTTTTCGTTTATTGTTTTTGATATTGCTGATAATAGAAGGATCAAGGTTAAGCCATTCTGCGATCCTTACGTTGGGAATATTCAGTTGTTGAGTTAAATATTGAATGATGACAGCGTAATTTAACATATTTACCTCCGATCAATAATGATAATTGTCATTGTGTTGTCAATTTTTTGTCATTTGACAAAGAATAATCTTGTCAAAAAGATGTCAACTTGCAGTTATTCATGATAACGGGAAAGGGTGATACGATAAGCTTACAAACAAGAGAGGTGTAACAGTTCAGCTTGAACCATCCGTAAAACCGCACTCGTGCTTCTTATGGCTGAATAGTTACATTATATCATAAAATGAGGAGGATAACTTATGGATCACATGATTAAGGAAAAGTTTATTGTAACAGATGGAGAAAAAGTGACGGACGAAATATACAGAGTGACGGGACTGGATATTGAAATAGATCAGATTATAGAGAATATTTCGTCAGAAGAGTCAAATATATATTTTTTTGATAAAGATTTATCGGAAAAACCGGAAAATGAAAAAGACGTTATTCTGGCATGGATTGATACAGGAATCAAGGTGAACGGAAATGAGCCGCTGATGATCTCGCTCTTAAAACGATCTGATTATTTCTCAGGATATTATGTCGGAACGCCGTCTTATTTAGTAAATGGGATGTGCAGGAAAACTCTGTATTCTGAAAAAAAACTTCGATCAAATTTATTGAAATTTTGTCATCGATACAGGGAAGAACATGCGGAGCGTATTTGTAAGGTTGAGACGGAAGTAAAAGACAGAAGTGAGGGATATTGCGAAAAAACGATTTTTATAAAAAATGAAGAAGTACTTTCTAATGTTACAGAAGCGATCTATGGCAGATTATTGTTTCCGAACTGGAAGTCAATGAAAGGGCTTGACAGATATATCAAAATCATAGGAGCAAGGATAACGCAGCTTGTCGATGCCGGAAGGACAGAATATTTTGTCGCGAATAAAACGAAATCGGCAATCGTAAATACCGGAATGATGGATTTATTCGGAAATGATTTTTTAGTTCTATATCGATATTATGAAAAGTACAAGACGTATATCGCGGAGCGTGTAATCGAGAGTAAACAGGATTATTTGAATTATGGATTTACAAAAGAACAGTCAATGATGCAGATTGAGCCAATCAGTTTTTTCGATGAAAAAGAAGAAGTGTTTAATCCGAAGAAGGAAGATTTCGACATTAATCAAAACTGTCTGATCCACATCATACAGGAAAGGCGGGAACGTTTTCCGGAAAGCATACGCAGTCAGAGCGACAGCAAGATCGCAGGTCAGATCATGAATGCTCTTGAGCGGGGGATTAAAATGCAGCGCCGCGACAGATCGTTTGCAAAAGCTTCTTATTCAGGGAAAAGCGGAACTATTTCATGGTTCATGCCTCTGCATATAGATGCTCCGTTAAGTGAAGATCCGGAACTTGTCATGGTAGTAAGAAGATCGGGAGACTTCTATGAGATAAAAACAATTTTGTCTTATGACGATGAATTGAAAGACCGCATTACTGCTTTATCTTTATACAGCAAACTCTGGTGAAAAGGAGGGATGCCGAAAGTGTATGAATTTTAGAATGACGTTTGGATCAGTGAGAAGGAGTATGTCAAGGCAGGAGGCGGCTTTGGTAAAGGGACAAAATGAAACAAGAATCAGATGAAGCATGTGGAAAGAAACAACAGAGGAGGAAGAAAAAATGAATGAAAACAAAGAAAAAACAGCAGGAAATTTAGCAAACAGTGTGGTAGAAGGGTATGACTATTCTGTAGCAGTGAGAATGTCAGGAAGGGCAGGGGCATATTCGCCGACCGGCGGAAAAGGAAATGCTTTTGAGGTGATGTATTCTGATAAGAAGAATCTCTCTAATCTGCTGAAGCCGGACACGACAACAACGCTTACGAATTCGTCAACTGCCCGTCAGGTAGATTTGGTTACGAAGAAGGGAAATCGCATTATAGAGAGGATTCAGTGCAAGGATACTCCGAGTGCAAAAGGAACGATGGATACGATCAAACGGGTGCAAAACGGTCAATATCGAACAACGCAGTTAGTAGGAACGTCTGAAAGTGCGGCGGCATTTAATGCAAAGGCGCCTTCTCAAGGTGTGACTAAAGTAATGAAAGACAGCGGAATCTCAACGAAAGATACAACCCGTGTAAGCAATAAGTTTAACGGAGTCCAGTCATCAACCGGGATTGCCAATGCGGCAAAATCGTCGGCAAAACTCGGAGGAGCTTTCGGAGGAGGAATGGCTGCGGTGGAATCAATCGTGAACGGAGACGATCTGTCAACGACGACAGGAAATGTTGCGTCCGGCGCTTTGAAAGGATCTGTTTCCGGGGCGGCGGGAACAGCCGCATCAGAGGCGACGATGGCGGCTCTTGCGGCCGCACCGATTCCGTTAGCTGCAAAAGTTGTTATCGGGATCGGCGCGGGAATGTTTGCGGGAAGTGTGGCATCGGATGTTATCAGCGATGTGTGCGACGGAGTCGGCGATATTGTGTCAGGTATTGTAGACGGCATCGGTGACTTTTTCGGAAGTCTTTTCTTATAAGTAACAGTTCGGTTGAAATGCACATTGCCGTTTGTGATATAATGAGGTACACTATATAGAAAGATCTTGTACGGAAGCGATTTGTGTATTTAAGGAAAAGAAATCTCGATACAAAAGTTGAAGTCGTGCACATGGAGGTGCAAAGCAGAAGATGAGATTGACTTTACAAAATCATATTGTATGTGCGGATTTATGGACAGGTGCATTTAGATGCCCGGGTGGTAGGACAGATCATGAACTATACGGCGGAAACTTGGCAGCCGGACAGACCGAAGAAAGAGCGGGAATGTAATATAGAACAGGGGAAGATCGCGGAGGAGATCACCGAACGATTTATTCGTCAGTATTATTCTCAGGAGTTGTCTTTGAAAACTTACGATGAGATCAGAAATGATGATTTTAAAAAACATGCCCCGTTTGATTTTCTGCTCTGGAAAACCGGAACGGTCAACATTGCTTTTATAGAAGAAGCAATCAGGCAGGATATTGCAAGAACACCTAATAAATTTGTGAAACTGAGCAATGTTACAAGGCGGTTATGCAGGACATTAGGCGTGAAGATCGTAGAAGTAAAATCTACGAATATAAGAAACGATTTGAAAGTAGAAAGTGATTTCACAGGGGATTATGATAATGTGAAGTCAGTGCAAAAACTGTTGGAGACGATCCGGCGTAAAGATGATGTATTCTGTTATCCGAAGTTGAAACGGCGGGAAAGTGATCCTGGATATTGTCTGGATGATTACTGCAGGGAAGTTCAGGAAAGGTTTTCGGAATTTGACGGATGTAAGGGCGAAAACCTGCGGCGCAGAGTGATCGCATGGGAGTGCGAAAATCAGTGCTGTGATATCTTTGTGAGAGTTTACCTGGATCGTCCGGCAAAAAAAGGATTTGTGATCGGATGGATGCAGAAAGAGGAATTGCTCGATGATACGGTTCAATTTAAGCGTATGAGACAGAAAAATAAATCAGAACTTGCCTTGTATTTTGCAAAGAACTTAGGAGAGACAAAAGGTATTGACTGTTTGGCGCAGGCGTTTGGAAAGCCGAAGCAAAGAGTGTATGCAAACCCATATACGCCGACAAATTTTTATCATAAAACAGATGACTGCAAGTTTATAAGAAGAGTGCCGAAAGAGGAGCTGCTCATTTTTGACAGTGAAGAAGCGGCGATTCAAAACGGAAGATTTATAAACCGATGCAGAGAATGTTTTTCAAAAGACGGATGAAGTATGGCAGAGCAGGAAATAGTTGAGGAAAGACATAGATGGAAAAGATGAGATTTGAATCTGTTGACGGTTTTCAGGAAAATATCCGCAGGCTTGCGGATATTTTCCCGTCATGCGTAAAAGAACAAAAAGATAACGATGGGAAGACAATCCGAAAAGTCGATATCAATACGTTGCAGCTTCTTTTGGGAATCAATCAAAAGGAAAGCGAAACATGCGAATTTTCATGGGTCGGAAAGCGGGAAGCCGTAAAAGAAGTTTATAAACCGATCAGAAAAACGCTGCGTCCCGTAGTGCAAGACTCTGTTGAGTGGGATTCGACAGGCAATCTCTATATAGAAGGCGATAATCTGGATGTGCTGAAACTTCTTCAGGAAAGTTATTTGGATTCGGTAAAAGTAATCTATATCGATCCGCCTTATAATACGGGAAATGATTTTATTTATGCGGATGATTTTCGGATCAGAGCGAGAGAATATGTGAATGCAGGCGGAGCTTCTCAAGATGATAAAAACCGGATGTATCAGAATTTGGATTACAGCGGAAGGTATCATTCGGATTGGTGCAGCATGATTTATGCACGGCTTCTTGCCGCCAGAAACCTTCTCTGTGATGACGGAGTAATTTTTATCAGTATAGACGATAACGAGCAGGTAAATTTAAAAAAAATATGTGACGAGGTTTTCGGCGAACGAAATTTTGTCAACTGCTTTATATGGAATTGCTCTACGGCAGGCGGTATCCGGCCGAAATTTGCGAGTAAGACACATGAATATATATTGTGTTATGCAAAAAATAAAACTTGTCTGGATATGTTTTTTGCGCCGTTGTCAGGGGAAGCGATCAAGATGTATCGGGAAAAAGACGAGCGGGGATTATACAGAGATAAAGATTTTGTGTTTAAAAATAAATCGACAAATGCAAACCAAAAATACGAGATCATCTGTCCGGACGGGGAGAGAGTGCGTCCGAAAGACGGATATATTTACCGGTTCGTGCGGGAAAGGTTTGAGCAGGCAAAGGAAGAAGGTCTTGTGACATTTAAAAGAACGAAGACAGGTCCGCTTGTCGATCAAAACGGAGATCAGGCACATTGGAACATCTATATTAAAAAATATTTGGGAGACGCGATGGGCGCTCCGTCCACTCTGATTCCGAAAGAGGCAGTGAGCATATACAATGCAGGTACGCAGTGCGTACAGGAACTGTTTGACGGAAAAAGAGTGTTTGAGAATGTAAAGCCGGTCAACGTCATACAATATTTTATCAATATGGCGGCAAAAGACGGCGATATCGTAATGGATTTCTTTTCAGGATCGGCGACAACGGCTCATGCGGTGATGCAGACTGAGGCGGATAAAAACATAGATCTGCACTATATTTTAGTTCAGATACCGCAGGAATGTGATAAAAAAAGTGAAGCGTATAAGGCAGGATATAAGACAATCTGTGAGATCGGAAAAGAACGGATCCGCCGGGCAGCAGAAAAAATAAAACGGGAAAACGGATGCGAAAACAGAGATTTTGGATTTCGTGTGCTGCGGCTTGATGAAAGTAATATGGAGGATGTTTATTACATGCCTGAAGAGTATACGCAGGAAATGCTTTGCGGACTTGAGACAAATATTAAGCCTGATCGTACAGACTTAGATCTTTTGTTCGCCTGTCTGACGGAATGGGGACTTTTATTGTCAAAGCCGTACTCTTCGGAGAAAATCGGTGGTTATACAGTGCATTATTATGACGGAAAAGAGTTAGCCGCCTGCTTTAATGAAAATATATCCGAGACTGTGATCAGAAAGATTGCCGGACAGCATCCGCGCCGGGCAGTATTTTGTGACGCAAGTTTTTCGGACAGTGCTGCGAAGATCAATATGAGCGAGCTTTTTCGTACGATCTCACCGGAGACACAGATAAAAGTAATATGAAAGAGTCCTGGAGCAAAGTTATAGTCGGCAACTAAAGTCATAGTCTGCGGAAAAACTATAGTCTGTAGTCAAAGTTATAGTCAGCAGCCCAAGTTATCGTTTGCGGCCCAAATGGGAGTGATATGTCCGCATATACAAAACAAAGCTGCAGTTAGATCAAAGAGAAAAAGTGTAAGTGTCCTCCGTGGAATGAGAGGGAGAAAAACGATATCCCAGTTCTTTGAATTCACGGATGTCCGAAACGCTTTCGATTTTCTGATCTGCCATCCAGCGTACCATTTCGCCGCGGGCAATCTTAGCCTGAGTGCCCTTGACTTTTATTTTTCCGTTTACCTCTTCGCCGAAAATACATGTAATGCAGCGGATATTTTTGTAGGGAAGGATTGCTTTACTGTATTCTGCGGAAGCGAGATTGACAAGTTCGGTCATCCCTTCTGCGAGAAGACTTTGGTACAGCGTATCGCTCCAGTATTCATAAAGGTCGTTCTTTTTAGCAGTTTCTAACTTTGCCTGCATTTCCAAACGATAGGGAATAACTTTGTCTGTCGGTTTTAAGATTCCGTAAAATCCGGATAAAATGCGAAGGTGAACATTTACATAATGCCACTGGGCATCTGTAAAAACGGAAGGCGCAATGTGTTGATATTGAATTCCTTCATAGGCAAGAAGCGCCGGTGTTACCGCCTGATCGGGAGAAAAGGCATGAAGTCTTTGATAACTCTGTTCGGCAAGTTTATCACTGCATTTCCAAAGTGTTTTCAGTTCCTGTATATTTTTATTTTTTAAAATCCCGTGAAGCACATCTGCCCGGTCAGAAAAGACCGGGACAGTGGCGTTACAGGGGAATTCATCTGTGATATTCATCTTTTTTGCCGGTGAAATGACAATTTTCAGCATGGTAATTATTCCTCTGTTCTTTCTTTTTGTTTTTTCAGTGTGTTTTAGCAGTTTTCTCTGTCATTCGTAAGTTTTAGCTTATCGAAGAGGAAGAACATCAATCCCATGATCATTCCGACAACACATGCCAGTACCATACCTGTAAGCTGAATACTTCCAAACTGTACTTTGATACCGGATAGTCCGGTTACGAAAATAATAGAGGTCATTGCCATATTTCTTGATCTTGCGTAGTCAACTTGAGAATCGACAAGGATGCGGATACCTGACGTGCCGATCATTCCGTACAGAAGGAATGAAATTCCGCCGATAACAGGGCCGGGGATAGTGCTGATCAAAGTCGTCATTTTCCCAATGAAAGAACAGATGATCGACAGTACCGCGGCGCCTGCGATAACGTATACGCTGTAAACTTTTGTCATAGCCATAACTCCGATGTTTTCGCCGTATGTTGTTGTCGGTACGGAGCCGATAAATCCTGAGATCATCGTGGAAAAATTATCTGCAAAGAGGGAACGGTGCAGACCCGGATCTTTCAGAAGGTCGCGTCCGACGATTTTGCTTGTTACGATCTGATGTCCGATATGTTCAGAGGCGATAACAAGGATAACAGGCAGAATGATCACGATTGCTTCCCATTTGAATTTTGGCGTGGAGAAGTTCGGAAGCGCAAAAAATGATGCTGAAGCAACTTTACTGAAATCAACGATTCCACATAAAAGAGCCGCGATATATCCGGCAATGATAGCGATCAGGATCGGAATCACGGCAAAAAATTTGCGGAACAATACAGATCCAAGGACAGCGGTTAAAAGTGTGACAAGAAATACGATCACATTTTTCGGATCGATGGAAGATGCCGTAAGACCTGCATTGGAAGCGGCTGTTCCGGCAAGTTCAAGTCCGATCAGTGCGACAACCGGTCCCATAGCGGCAGGGGGAAGTATAACGTCGATCCATTTGGAACCGAATTTGCGGATGATCAAAGCAAGGACACATCCTAAGAATCCGACTGCCACAAATCCGCCGAGTGCATAGCTGTAACCCCATTTTTCAATTACGATTCCCGCCGGTGCAAGAAATGCAAAACTGGAGCCGAGGTATGCAGGCGCTTTTCCTTTTGTAATCAGGATGAACAATAATGTTCCGATTCCGTTCATAAATAAAACAACGGCCGGATTCAGTCCGAATACGAACGGAACAAGTACGGACGCACCGAACATTGCAAACATATGTTGTATGCTTAGCGGTACGAGCAGCTTGAAAGGTACTTTTTCTTCTACTTGGATAATTTTTTTGTTTTCCAAAGTTTAAATCCTCCTCATTTTCATATTTCTCATATGTTTTTCTCATAATCTTTTACATTTTAGCATAATAAAGGGAAGGCTGTCATTATAAATTTAGCCTCAAAGAGCTGCTTACAGTATAAATCGTCGGAAGTGCCAAAAGGCACATCATGAGATTGTAAGCAGTAGATGGGGTTTGGGCAACTTTGGACTTTTTCCTTTTTAATCATACAAAAGCATATAAGATTAATTTAGATGAAATTGCTTGATCAAATGAGAAATATTTTCTTCCGTATCTTCAAGATCATTTGCAATTTCGGAAACTGTTTTTCCTTTTTCAAGTTTTTTCTGAATGAGAGAGCAGATTTTTTGGAGAAATTCTTTTCGTTCCTCTTCTCGTCCCTGCATTCTTCCCTCTTCTCTTCCCAGTTTTCTTCCTTCTTCTCTTGCCTCTTCTCTTTGCACTTCAATATCTGTCTCATAGTCGTATTCGTCTAATAACATATTGACAACCTCGCTTCCTT